>ENA-ORXT01000408-ORXT01000408.1-marine-metagenome-genome-assembly--contig:-NODE-408-length-69094-cov-9.909385_pt1 | contig 69094 bp, 49 predicted proteins | sample MGYA00237868_ERZ511482 | MGnify/ENA metagenome assembly ERZ511482 | reverse complement strand
TATGAAAGACGAAAAAAAGAAGCATCACTCCCGCGAATGGCTAACATTAAAAGATGCCAGTGAATTTTTGGGAATCCACTTTACGACATTGCGAACATGGGCAGATAAGGGAGAGATACCCGTTTTTCGAACGCCGGGAGGTCATCGCCGTTTCGGTGTGGCGGATCTACGCCGATTTTTGGATGATCGCGCGAGTCGGGCGATTGTCCCACAGAGAGAAACGCTGGTAAATGCTGCAGTTGATCATGTGCGTCAACATATTCAAGCTAGCGAGAATTCGGCAAGCTGGCGTTACGATTTGGAAGGTGATGCCGCCATTCAACGGCAGCAGCGCGGGCGTCAACTGTTTTCGCTAGCAATTTCGTTTGTGATGAAGCCACTGCGCCGCGAGCGTATTATTGAGGATGGTCGGCGCATGGGAGCAGAGTATGGTCGAGAAGCTGCCTCGCACGAGGTTGGTCTTGTGGAAACAGGACGCGCCGTTCAGTTCTTTCGGCATCAACTGCTGCACGCTGTACGCAACGAAGATGGTTCGGGTGCATTAGATGCGGATGATGTAAGAATTCAGGGGCTAATTGATCAGTTTTTGGATGAAGTTTTATATGCCGTCTTAGAGGGATACGAAACGATACTACAGCAGAAAAGGTAGTTCGCAGCTGCTAGGTGTGGCATAAAAATAGGCGTTTCATGTTTGCATGAAACGCCTATTTTTATGCCACGGGAGTGGTTTCTTTGGTCCAACCAAATCTTATGTGGTTGACAGGGTGCGTCGTACTGTTCACCAATGGATTTCTAATTCGACTCACTCTCCGAACAGTGCGATGCACTGGACATGGAGTGGAGACCCACGCTGACTAGTGGCATTGTCAACCACATGAGATACCAGAGAGCCATTTCTTTTACATTACCCGCCCATTTTCGTTTGACTCATGTTGTTGTGGGACTGAAATTGGCTCTGTCTTAAAAGTCAAATGGCACAGTTTCAGTTTGCCGTCCATATGAGCATTTTACCTCAACGCCGCTTGCGATCCTTGAATAATCGGCAAGTAGAGCGACGTAATGCCCGGCGTCAGCCGAACAAACGTGACCGTCACATCGCCACTCGATGGCGTGTCCGGGTCATCAGAGTATGCAACAATTTCCGGCGGCGTTGTATTGAGCACAATAAGTTTAGCTTGTGTTTCTATTGCGCTTACAGGGATCACGCTATTAATTTCGACCTGATAGGTAACGACAATCGCGCTGCCACGACCCGCAACCGACCCAAGCATAACCTTGATTGAAGAATCTTCATTCGCATTCCCTTCTAAAACAGTCCCGCTACTTGACTGAACAGAACCAGGAATTAACCTTGTGTAGGTAGAGGGCGAATCCTCAAGCTGCAAATTAACTGATCCTGCGTTGCCATTGTTAACAATTTCCACGCGATAGAAGAGAATATCACCGGCTGAGGCTAAATTATCATCATCAGTATCGATAAAGAGCAGATCGCGTTTAGTGATGCTCATTGCCGCAATTGCAGAGACGGTAATGCTTGTTGGATCTTGGCTAGCGGGTAGCGCTAAATCGTCTGTAAGCACATCCGCAAGCTGATCGCTGCTGATTATCCCCTGTATTTGAATTTCTGTTACGCTAGCGGGCAGCGGATTGTTGATGATAACCTCGAATTGGATAGTTATGCTGCCTCCGGGTGGTAATAATCCAATCGATACATCAACCTGATCGTCGCCTACCCCATTTCCCGACGTAGTTGATCCAAGCGTGGTGCTGACAGAGCCGGACACAATCTGCACATTTGGATCGAGCGGAGTTGTATAAAATACATTGGTCGCTGTGCCATTGCCAGTATTCGAGACAACGGCCTCTATCAAAATTGTATCACCTGGTGACGAATTGCCATCGCCATCTCTATCAACTGCTAATGAATCACTCTGGCTTGCCACAATGTTCGGTGTAAATAATAATGACGTAATGGTTGGGTCATTTAACGTCAACGTATCTGGATCATCAGTAGAGATTGCGGGCAGTTCGTTGCTGGTGACAAATGCCTGGTTTTGTAGCTGAGTAATGGTAATTGGAAGCGATGCGTTGATCGTCACTTGGTAATCGATCACAACACGGTCGCCCGCGGCGATTGTCCCCACATCGACCATCACATCCGCATCGCCCGCAGAATTACCGGCAAGCACCGATCCGCTAGATGTGGTAATGCTGCCATTGAAAAGCGTTGTGGATTGATCTGGGCTATCGTTTAGCACAATAGAAGAGATTGGCGCGTTGCCCCTGTTTTCGAGCGTGATTTGATAAGCAAGCGTATCGCCTGGGCTCGATACGCCATTGCTATCTACATCGTTCAGCAATAGATCCTGTTTTTGCGCAACCAGCACTGGCGAACCAATTAATGGTGTAGAGTTGACGGCAATGGCAACGTGCTGGCCCGTGTCGTCATTTATTCTCGCAACAGCGTCGATGGCGCTGACGTTCACCGCGTCAATCGGCGAATCTATCGTTACGCCAAAGAGGAGTGGCACGCTATTTGTTGCGCCTGCGGGAAGAGTTCCCACCTCGAATGTACAAACACTGCCCGAGCTTTCATCTGGTTGACATGCCCAACCGGTTGTACTAGCAGTTGGCTCAAACGTACTGTTCTCGGGAACTGTTTCGGAGATGATTAAATCCGTAAGCGTAGCAGCGCCCGTATTTATATAGTTTAGGCTATATGCAATCGTCTCACCCGGTTCAACTGAGGAAACGCTGCCTGTTTGTGTAAGTACCAACGCATCTTTACGTACATTAGTAATCGTACAGATAATCTGTTGATTCATTACTACCTGAACTGCTATAGAAGAAGAACCAGAGCTTGAAGCGATCGGCTGATTCACCTGATTGACACATTGAATAATCGTATCATAATTAGTAAGAGAAGTACCCGGCACAGCAGTTTCGCTCACATTATACTGACCGCTATTAACCAAAATACCACCACTTGATCCACCGTCCCCTATGTTGGCGGCGACTGTATTCCCGTTAATTAGCAGATTAAAGCGACCCGGATCGTTTGCTGGAAGTACTTTCTTCAGCACCGTAATCGTCGGCGGAACGGGCGCAGTCCCTTGGCCGTTTGGTGCATCTAAGGGTGCAGCCATCACATCGATTGGGTGAAGTAAAAGTAGACTACAGATCAGCATGACTGTGCTACAAATAATCAATTGAATAAATCTTACTTTATTATTTTTTTGAATCATTTTCCCCTCTTCAAGAGATCTTATCTGTTTAATACCGTACTCTTTAGGATCTTCTATGGTTGAGCCACGATGAGAGATCTACGTCGTTCTTATTTCTTCCCACCGATGATGAAGAGCTGTTTTTAGAGAAGAAATTAAGGCACCTGTTTCTAGTAAGCTTTATTAAAAAGCCAAAAGAATACCCGCACGATTTACATTACATATGATCTACGCTATTTATACACTCTATGATACGGCTATCATTCTTTAGGTTACAGTTTTCTGTTAACATATATTGATTGTATAAGGCCAGTCCGAAGGAATAGATGTTGGTAAACGGGGTAAACGCATTTTTTAACGCGATATTTCCCAAGGTTTGGTATCATACGTGTAAAGTGTAAACGTGTAAACTTAAAAACCAACATTATTAAATCAGGCCCAGGTTTACACCTATAACTTGGTATATACGTGCCCCTCTGAAAGAATCTAAAACTTTAGTGGATCTCCCATACCGAGTGAGACGCGCCCCCTAACCACATGAACTCCTGTTGAACCGTAAATTTCTCTATTTTTGGTTATTCGATCTTCTTATAGTGAATTCAGCTAACGTGTTTATAAGAGCAAAAAACAAAAAAGTCCCATCATCAACATATAGAGTATCGATGATGGGACTTTTTATATGATGACAATCAGCCCTCTTTTGTCAGAATGAGAGCTGTGCGTTTAGGTTACTAAAACTGCGCTGAGTAAAACTGCATCCAGCAACTACTTAGCTAACGGCGGCACGCACTGCCTCTAGCTGACCAGCAGAGCCGAGCTTACCATTCTTGTGCGCAATAAACTTGGCATATTCCTCTATAAAAACAGTGCCCGGCTTACGGAAATCAAACTGATCTGGCGTGTCGCGGAAAAATTCTCGATGCACACGAGTCCAAACTAAACGGCCGTCTGTATCAATATTTACCTTCGTTACACCTAGCGGTACAGCCTTGGCAAACTCGTCTTCATCCACACCCTTTGCCGACGGATCTAGCGCACCGCCCGCGGCATTAATGCGCTCGACTTCGGATTGGGGCACCGAGCTAGACCCATGCATAACCAGTGGGAAATTTGGCAAGCGTTTTTGGATCTCTTCAATACGATTAAAGTGCAACCCCTGCCCGCCCGAAAATTTATATGCACCGTGGCTTGTGCCAATCGCTACGGCCAAACTGTCGCAGCCAGAGCGCTCGACAAATTCCTCCGCCTCATTCGGATCAGTCAACATTGCATTCTTCTCATCCACCGCGATATCCTCTTCCACACCACCCAACATGCCTAGTTCTGCCTCTACACTAATCCCTGCAGCATGGGCACGATCCACAACGCGACGCGTGATCGCAATATTCTCGTCCAGCGGATCGTGCGACGCATCGATCATGACAGAGCTGTAAAAGCCTGAATCAATACAGTCATAGCAAGTCTCTTCATCGCCATGATCCAAATGCACAGCGAATATCGCCTCGGGGAAGAGCTCTTCGGCTGTACGGATAATTGCCTCTAGCATCTTTACTTCTGCATACTTGCGCGCGCCCTTAGAAAGCTGAATAATAAATGGAGCCTTCGACTCGACACAGCCACGGAAAAGCCCAAGCGTCTGCTCCATATTATTGATATTATATGCACCCACAGCAAACTTGCCATAAGCTTCATCAAATAGTTGTTTCGTCGTTACAATCATATGTTTTGATCTCCTGAATTTTTAGACTACCAACTGCCTTTCAAGTCATTCAATTTACCACAACCGCCAGCATCAAACCAACTTTCAATGATCCGTCGCGAAATCGAAATTTCTGGGGGTAATCGTAACGTTCCCGCCTTCATCTCCTCTGCAATCTGCTGGCGCGTCAACCAACGTGCTTCCTCTAATTCGCCATCAATCAACTCAATCTCTGCGTCTGTTGTCGTAGCAATATAGCCCAGCATTAACGATGCTGGAAAAGGCCACGGCTGCGACGAATGATAATGTACCGTGTCCACACGTACATTCGATTCCTCTTGCACCTCGCGCACAACCGCATCTTCGGCCGATTCACCCGGCTCCACGAAGCCCGCCAAAATCGAATAGCGATGCTCCGGCCAAGATGCCTGCCGCGCCAACAAACAAGCTCCATCATGTTCCACCAGCATAATCACAGCCGGATCCGTCCGTGGAAAATGACTCTTACCACATTCTGGATTCGTACATTGCAACACAAATCCGCCCTGCCGACTAAGGACATCGCTGCCACAATCGCCGCAAAAATTGTGCCGTGCATGCCAGTGCGCCATCCCCTTTGCATAGGCCAAAATCGCACCATTCTTGCTCTTCAAATCAATCGGTCCCATCCGCAGATCCACAAATTCGCCCAGCCCAGCAAATCGAGTCGGCACATCTTCATCTGTATCCAGCAAACGCACCGCAAAGTAAATCTCACCATCCAACTCGCCCAGCAACATCGGCGGCTCGGCCAACGCCACATCATCAAGTTGCGAAGGTGCTAGCAGCTTTGCATCTTTCACATCCCCATGGCTAAACAAATTTCGCGTCCGCCACATCGGCACAATCCGTGTTGCCGGATCCATCAACCGCTCGGCAATCCACGCCTCGTCACGCCGTTTAAGCACCAGCCGATCCATTGGATTGGCCGAGAAATAATTTAGTGCGGAACGCTGTAGATTATCCAAAACGTTTTCTCCCATATCAGGTTTCGTTCTATTCATCTAGCAATGATACCATTTTGTATAGCTACCCGAAAACATACTACTTAAAAACATCTTAGTTACTCAAAACATCTTCGCCCAAGAGCAAACACCAACGCTATGACGCAAAAACGTATGCTGAGAAAATCGATGCTCGCCCTGCTCCTCGTGATTATTGGCTCCATTATGCTATGGCTAGCGTTGGCACAGCATAATGAGGCGCGGCACCCGAACTCGCCCACAATCCAAACGCGTCTCAGCAGCGGGTCGGTCGCGTCGATGGAGAGCCCCATCTTTTCGTACAGCCCCTCTACAGGTGATTCAGCAGGTGATTCAGCAGGCGATTCAACAGCGGATGACGCACGCAGCTTGGTTGTCAATGCCACTGGAGCCGACCCGAGCGAACCGGCCGATCCGTGGAGCGAGCCATCGGGCGTCATTACCTTTACCTACAGCGGCAGCGAACTCGCACTACAACTAGCCGTGGGCAACTATTGGGGCTACATTTTTATTACGGTCGATGGCGAACCAGCCAACCTGCTGCCCAACATTGCAAACAACCACAACAGTATGGACACCCCCGCGGGCTACAAAACTTTTTACGAGCCCGAAAAAGCGCAAGATGGTGCGCCCATCGCGCGTTGGCTGCCCGTTCATCGTAGCCCAAGCAGCTCCACGGACGAGCTTTACACTGCACGCGTGGAAGTGTGGCGCAGTTGGGGCCAAGTGCCGATCCGCGGCGTGGCGGTCGACGCGCTGCCTGCGGATCCATGGCCTGCGTGGCCGGGTGCGTTGTTGATATTCGTAGGTTTGGGATTGGCAACGTTTTTACCTCCTTTCAACCTCTCTCTGATAAGGGAAGGGACTGCCACGGGGCGGCAAATCTGGGTCCCCGGACGTCCCCGTTCGTCAGACGCACTATCGATAGATGTAGCACAGAAGCATAATAACATTTGGGGACCGACTATAACCACGACCTTAATCTGGCCCACCGCGATCATCGGCTTTTTCACCATCATTGTGAGCATCATCACAACCCAATGGATCGTTGCCCTCTTTGGCCTGACCCTTCTCGGAGCCGCCTCCCTCTTCCGTCCATCGATCTGGCTGGCAGCGCTGCTCTTTGCTTTGCCCTTTTACTTTGGCGTCACCGTGCCAATTCTGCACAATCGGGCAATCGGTCTAATCGACATTGGCATCCTCGGCGGAGTCGCAACATTGCTGACAAGAATTATTTTCGGTCTTGCACAAAATGGTCCCGAGCGTGATCGTCGCACCCCAAAAGTTGGCCCAAGCATCATCTTATTTTTGATTATCGGCTGGGCCTTCGTCACTACTTTTGCCGCAGATCAACTGGATGTGGCGTTCCGTGAATGGCGCACCATTTTCCTTTACGCAGGGCTCTTTGCGCTACTGTTTTCGCATGTATTGCGGTCTTCGCTGCCGGACTCTGAGCGGTTCGAAAAACGAGTCGTAGGGTCCAGCGAAGACCGCAATACGAGAGGCTTGCTAGTTGGCGCATGGCTGGCAGGTGGAACCGTCGTGGCGCTGATCGCCCTTGCCCAATGGATTACCGACACCAACCTAATCGAGGCCGAGGGTGTTTTCCGCGTGCGTGCGCTCTATGGATCGCCCAACAACTTGGCCCTTTACTTGGATCGCACGCTGGCAGTTACCCTAGCGCTGGCGGTCTTTGGGCTATTTCAGCCGCGGGATGTGTGGAAGATTCGCGGGATGAATTTGCGGATTGTGGCGGCAGTCTGCGCGTTGGTGCAGTTGATTGCACTGCTGCTGACTTATAGTCGGGGCAGCACGATGTTGGCGCTGCCAGTGACGTTGATTGTGCTGATGGTGGGCGGGTGGATCGCCTTTCGGCACGATCCCGCGCGGCGACGGCAAACGTGGTGGTTGGCGGGCGTGGCGTTGCTCGCGCTGCTGGTGATGGCCCCATCGCTGAATACTGAACGCGTGGCTGGGCTGCTCGATTTGGAGAGCGGGACAGGATTTCTGCGGCGGCAGATCTGGCGCAGCGGCTGGCAAATGGCGCTGGATCACCCGATCTTTGGTGTGGGGCCAGACAATTTCCTCTACGCGTTTCGCAGCGACTATCTGCTGCCCGCAGCGTGGCAAGAGCCCAACTTGAATCACCCGCACAATTTCATACTCGACCTGTGGACGCGACTGGGCGTGCCTGGGCTGCTTTTGGCGCTGGGGGGGCTAGGCATGGGGCTATGGAAAATTGTGGGGAACATTTGGCGCGGCTGGTCGACCGCGCTCAACTTGGGTCTGCTGGCGACGGTCTGCGCTGCGCTGGCCCACGGGCTGATCGATGTGAGCTACGCTCTGCCCGATCTGATGCTGGTTTGGGTGGCGATCTTTGCGTTTGCGGGATGGGGGCGAGTGGAATAAAATTTGTCAGACAAGCAGAATGAATAGAGGAGCAGTATCCATGAATGATGAACTATTTGATGAATTACTAGAAAGTGTACAAGAAGGGGGGCTATTCTGCGTGGCGAAAAAGCACCTTCCCGAAGATTTGAATTTGCCGCACCAAATGTGAAGTATATACGCGAGGGATATGAATTATCTCAGAGTGAATTCGCTGCGCTACTTGGTGTGAGTATCAAAACCCTGCAAAATTGGGAGCAGGGGCGTCGAACGCCGCACGGCGCAGCACGGGTTTTGCTAGAGGTAGCGGCCAAACATCCTGACGCAGTGTGGGATGTGGTGCAGCCTGCTACGAACTAGAATCTATTGCAATAGAGCCTGGGTAATTTCTGAGTAGTTGAGTTCCAAATATGCGATATCGTCGCGATATGCAAAATGATGTCCGTCGGCGATGTTGGCAACAAATGCTTTGTTTCCACTCCCTGCCTCGGCAAGCATAAACGCAACCAAAACCTGTAGCCGCTCGATGATTGTATCGACTAGTTGATGCCGATCCGCGTGCGGCAATCCATACGCATTGCAGAACTGTTTTGCCCGCTCAGCTTGTGAGACTAAGTTCCCCAATACATCATCTGGTTTCGTTTTGAATGGAGCCCAACAATAAACAGCGTAAGCAATGTCCCAAACTCTTGGGGCGGGATGCGCTGTGTCAAAATCGAAAACGCCAACCACGCGATTGCCATTCAATGCCACATTGTATGGCCCATAATCACCATGACAGATCACCTCTTGCGGTTCTCGTCTCGGCAAAAGCCAAGTCGCTTCATGACACACCGGGCTATTTACAAATGAGATTGTTGCATCGTGATATCGGCGCAACAACGTAGCCGCCGAAGAAAGTGCCTCGTTGCTTACAATTGCGCCTGCCAACGGATAATTATAGACATCGCCAGCAACATAAGAGAGGGTCTCGTTGCCATTATCGTCAAACCCGAATGATTGTGGGGCCGAGTAGAATTGTTCGTTGCGAAGATGGGTTAGTAGTGCATGAACGGGCTCAGACCAAAAGCCGCGTGGGCGATAGACTCGATCCGCAGAGATATGTATCTTTTCGTAACGGCTGCTTTGGAATTCTTTCATCATACTGAGTAGCCTATCGCAAAATCAGATCAATCCCCTCGGCCAGCGTGATACTATTCATCTCCCCCGTCCACATGCGCTGGATCACGCCATCTGCGTCGATGAAGAACGTTGTCGGCATCCCCGAAACGTTGTAGCGATTGGCGACCGCGTTGTCCGTGTCCATCGGAATCGTAAAAGTTAGCCCCAACTCATCCACATATTGTTGCACCGTCGCGGCAGGCTCAGCTTGATCAACGGCCACAATCTGCACTTGACCCACATACCGTTCGGACGCAGCCTGCAATGCGGGCAGCTCATCGCGGCACGGTCCGCACCAAGTGGCCCAGAAATTGAGTACTAGCGGTGTATCCGGGGGCAAGTCAGTTAATTCGAATGTATTACCGTCGAGCGTAGTCAGCGCAAAAGCTGGCGCGGGATGACCAACGGTTGGTTTTGGCTTGGTCAGGACGGTTTGCGCGTCAATTGGCATACGGCTGGCATAGATCCAACCGGTGCCGAGTATTAAGATGGTGAGGAAAAGTGTGTGAAATCGATTCATAGTCTTAACAGATGACAAAATGACAAGATGACAAGATAAAGTGGACCATTTTGTTTCTGCTGCCTGAATGATGCATGTGACCACAGATACGGTACAGCTACGAAGATGAAGATGAAATCGTTAAGAGAAATGAATGCGCCTAACGATGTCACCTGGTCATCTTATCAGCTTTTTTGTCATCTTGTCACCTTACGCATCCCAATCTGCGTGGAAGACTCCATCCTGATCCGTGCGTTCGAAGGTGTGTGCGCCAAAGAAGTCGCGCTGTGCTTGAATCAGGTTTGCAGGGAGGCGAGCATTGCGGTATGAGTCGTAATAGGCCAAGCTGCTGCTAAAGGCTGGCGCAGGGATCCCCATGCCGACTGCCAATTGTACGACCTTGCGCCATGCTGGCAGCCGTTGACCGATCTCGGCGCAGAACTCGTCGTCGATCATCAAGTTTGGTAGATCGGGGTTGCGTTCATATGCGGCGGTAATGTTGTTCAGGAAGCGAGCGCGGATGATGCAGCCTGCACGCCACAGCGATGCGATCTCGCCCAGATTCAGGTTAAAGTCGTATTCGTCGCTGGCCGCCTGCAATAGCGCCATGCCCTGTGCGTATGCGCTGATCTTGCTGGCGTATAGCGCGTCGCGCACCGCATCAATCAACTCTTGCTTATCGCCTTCATAACGCATATCGGTGCCGTCGGGCAAAATTCCAGACGCAATTGATCGCTCATCTTTATAGCTGGAAATAATGCGTCCCACAACCGCGCTATTAATTGTCGGGATGGCTGCACCAACGTCGAATGCATCTTGACTGGTCCACTTGCCGGTTCCCTTCTGCTTAGCCTTATCCAGCACCATATTGACCAAATGATTGCCCGTATCTGGATCAATTTTGCGAAAGATCTGCTCGGTGATCTCGATCAGGAAGCTGTCCAGCTCGCCTTTGTTCCATTCACCAAAGATATCGGCTAACTCTGCTGGACCAATCGCCAACGCCCGTTGCAGAATGTCGTACGCCTCGGCGATCAGCTGCATGTCGCCATATTCGATCCCGTTGTGGACCATTTTAACGTAGTGGCCCGCACCGCGCTCACCGAGATAAGCAACGCACGGTTTGCCATCCTCTTCTGCCTTGGCTGCAATCGACTCTAAAATCTCTTGCATCGAAGACCACACTTCTTTTGGGCCACCGGGCATGATACTTGGCCCCCACAGCGCGCCCTCTTCGCCACCACTGACGCCGATGCCCATAAAATTAAAGCCTTGTGCGTTTAGCGATTCGGCGCGCCGATTTGTATCGGGGAAGTAGCTGTTGCCGTTATCCATGATCAGGTCACCCTGATCGATCAATGGCAGCAGTCCTGCAATCACCGCATCGACTGCGAGACCGGCCTTGACCATTATCATAATTCGGCGAGGCGATTCTAAGCTATCGACAAATTCTTGCAGCGTTTCGGTCGGGATTAGCTTCTTGCCCGGGTTTGCGTCCACGAATTCTTGCATAGTGGATGTGGTGCGATTATAGACAGCAACGGTATAGCCGTTGCGCTCCATGTTGAGTACAAGGTTTTGCCCCATAACGGCTAGGCCGATTAGACCGATGTCAGCTTTTGGCATTTTTTCTCCTAATTATAAATATTTTAAATATAGATTGTCTGGTCTATCTCTGTCTGGTGCAATAGATGGTGATAGTGGTGGCGACTCGACTTTTGGATCATAGAAGAGTTGACCATTGTCCGTACGCGTAATGCAAATTGGCGCGCCCCACGAGGCGCTTTTCTCTTCGGATAATACGATGCGGCGTGCGTTGGCTGCGGCTAGATCCACCGCTAGTAAAGATGTAAGCGCTGCGTAAAATTCATCGATAAATGTAAACGTTGCAAAGGGAGATGGCTCAAACGGTGTTGCGATAACGGCGGACAGGCCGCGGCGGATCATGCTTTCTGCGGCCAACACAAACGGATTTTGATTGTACGCAGGGCCCTCTTGCCGAATATTTAAAAAGGCAAAGCGCATTGATGGATGATCGCTTAGCATTGTGCCAAGATGGCTACCGCTAATAAAGCGACCTCGCCCCATTTTGTCTTCAAAAAGCAGCATTCCATCCCGTGCAACGCCATCGACAGAGCCGCGCCCCACAAAGTGAAACGCATGATACTCCTTTTTACGCAGTTGTTTCTGTAGCCCCACAAGCGTTGGATCTTCTAGACGTTCGATCACCATTTTTTTGTCAAATGCAAGGTGATCTACTGTATCCACCAACGCCAGCCATTCATTCTCTACATGGAGCGGTGGATGGTTCTTGGGGCTGGTTATTGCCACCAAAACGCGCAAGGGCCACTGAATCGGCCAAGGGCGGATGTTGTGAAGTAGGTTCATGTAGCGTACCATTGGCACTTGAACCGATAAGCTCAAAAATTCACTGTGGGCTGGATCGTACAGGTATTCCCACGGTAAGTGCGACAAGTTGAGATCGCCCTGAAAGATCAGGCGCAGCCGCAGACGCGACCGACTTTGAAAAGCGTTGTTGAGGCTCGCATAGAGACAGCGCCGGATCTCATCAACAAAGACCGATTGAAAAAGTCGTGTGCCAAAGCGCCGCGTAATGTCATACTGGGCAATCATGCGGTCAAAATCTTGCTGGTGGGGTTGATCAACGCGCTGCCAAAAGTCGCGCAATTCTTGCCGATCAACTTGTAAGTCGATACGGGCTAATGCTGTACCCGCGGGCGAATCGAGCACGTGGCTAAATGCCCCATCTTCGCCTATTTCTATAAGCAGATCAAAGTTTAAATATGGTATGTCCATTAGTTAGTTTATTGTACATGGGTGGATTATGTGCGTCAAAGATACTAACGCCTGCCGAGGTAGAAGATAATGGAAGCGTTTGTTTCGAAGAAGATGCGCTTTTTATCCGCTGCAAAAGGATTGGTATAATTTAGCAACAGAGTCTTTTTTATTGAGTGCCACCAAAAATATGAGTGTAATGACAGACAAATCTATGCACAAACAAAACTATTCGACCGATTCTTCTTTCCCAAAATATAAGCAGTTCAGGTGCAGCCTTGTGGCTCTTCTCATTTGCTTGAGTTACCTGTTTTTCCCTACATCGGCTGCACCCGCGCTTGCGCAACAAGAGGGCGAGATCCCCGAAGCGACCATTATTAATGATGAAGGTGGACCGGTTGCGATTCGTGGAGAGGTGAGCTACACCAACGAATTTTTCACCACGGGTGTTGCTGCTCCGATGGTGATATTGGAAGATCAGGCGGGTTTTATCGACCGGAACGAGTATTACGTCTTCCCGGTTCAATCGCAAACTCTAGGCCAGATTACCTCGGACTTTTACGACTCACCCTTTACCTATTCGGTGGCCCTGCCTATCGAGCCGCAGGGTACCTTACGCGACGTGGATCATGATGGGGAGCGCGATTTGGGCGTGATGGTCTTTGCCGTTGCCTACTGGACGAACACTTTTGGCGATCCGTTTCTCGAAGAGCGCGATCTCTTTGGTGGAGGCTGGTCTACGGCGTATGCTTCTACCCGCGTAAGCTCGGATGTGTCGAATAAGCGCGAGATTGTGGGCGGTAAATTTCTTGTTTATGCAGCAGATGATCAGCAAGCCTTTCCATCCGGCTATGGCCCCGACGGCAAAATTTTTACCGACGATGATCCACTGGTTTTACTGCCACAAGGCTACACAATTGTAGATGTCGATCCGCCGACGTTTCTCTTTGATCGATCAAAATACCCTACAATTAACTTGATAGAGCCGGATAATGCGGCAACTGTAAACTATGCCACTCTCTCATATAGTGAGGCATTTGATGCGCTAATAGCCAAAATGCGCAAAGAATATGCATTTACCGACTATAAAGAGATCGATTGGGCCGAATTGTCTGCGCAGTTTCGCCCACTTTTTGTTACAGCAGAGGAAGAGAACGATAGTCTTGCTTACCGCCGAGCATTGCGCGATTTTATATTTGAGATTCCTGACGGTCATATGAGTGGACCGTTTCTTGTAAACGAGTTTCGCCAAAAGACAGCTGGCGGTATCGGGTTGGCGCTGCGCGAGACAGATGACGGTGAAGTAATTGCAAACTTTGTATTACAAAATGGGCCAGCGGATCAGCTTGGCGTTGAATTTGGTGCAACCATTTTAGAAATTGATGGGCAGGAGATTCAGTCAGCCATTAATGGGGTGGTTCCAGATTCATCACCCTTTAGCACAGAGCATGTAAAGCGCTTGCAGCAGTTGCGCTATTTGGTGCGCTCTCCGCTCAACACGCGTCGCGAATTCACTTTTCTCAACCCTGGCGAGGTAAACCCGCGTACAGTTACGTTGCGCGCAATCGCAGAGCAAGAAAGTTTTCGCTTTTCCTCACTGCGTCGTGGCCTAACTGGATATGAACTGCCGGTAGAGTATTCGGTTTTGCCAAGCGGTTACGCATATGTCCAAATTTATAGCTTTTCGGACAACGAACTGCTGACGATTCAATTGTGGGAGCGGCTGATGGGTACATTGCAAGAGCAGAATGTGCCAGGGCTAATCATCGATATGCGCCAGAATACGGGCGGTAGCGGCTTCTTGGCCGATCAGATGGCGGCTTACTTTTTTGACGAACCGCACGATCTTGGTGTTACCAGCCACTACAACGAGGAAATTGATGACTTCTTCTCAGATGAACGCGGCATCGATCGTTTCTATCCGCCCGCTGCGGAACAGCGCTACTATGGGGATATTGATGTACTCGTTGGGCCGGATTGTAACAGCGCCTGCGAATTTTTTGCATATGCGCTTACAATTGAAAATCGGGCCGAAATTGTGGGGCAATATCCTACAGCAGGTCTGGGCGGCAGTATCGATCTGATCGTTATGCCTGAGGGTGAGCAGGTTCGCTATACGGCTGGGCGTGCGCTGGATCCAAATGGTGAAATTCACATCGAGGGGAAAGGAGTTGTCCCCACGGTTAAAGTCCCTGTAACCAGCGAAACATTGCTTTCGGAGGATGATGTGGTGCTGCTCTTCGCCGTTCGTCATTTGGATGAGCAATCTGTCATTACAGTGGAAGATGGCGGATCGATTACTATCAACGAGCCAGTTGAAAATCAACCTTTTGCGCCTGGTGTACGAACCCGCTACAGCCTAACCGTGGAAGAAGATCGCACAATCAGCATCTATCTGGGTGACGATACAGGAGCGGTCGATACGGTGCTGCGGCTTTATAGAGAGGATGGTTTGCTGCTGCTCGACAATTATGATGATGTGTATGAGGATTCAATCGTTTCGTCATTAACCAATCTACAACTATTGGCGGGCGCAACTGTTTTAATCGAAGCGTCGGCTTTTCAGGATAGCAGCACGGGCAACTACTCGCTTGTAGTGGTTGATGTTTCATCAGCGCCGCTGCCAACGCTAACGCCGCTTCCATTGCCGACAGCGATCCCGACCGTAATTCCGACAGTGATTCCAACGGCGACGCCACGACCGACTGCAATTCCAACAGCAATTCCAACAGTTACGCCGACTGCGTTTCCAACTGCGACACCTATCTCATTTGCGCCAACTCAGCCAACCGCGATGGAAGGTGCTACACCCTCTGGTGTAACACCTTTTGTGGAACCTACTTCGACGGAGACGGAACCAGAGACTGCCCCAACGGTAGAGGATGCTGTACAAGATCAGGTTACAGTTCAGGTCACAAATGAGTCATTAGCCGGAAACACAACGGCAGTTGGCGAATCGCTTGGCAGCGCCAAAGTGGTTACGCTGGGCGCTCGGTTACGTGTGCGATCCGAGCCAAACGCAGAGTCAGAAATTGTGGGATATGTGCTAAAAGATAGCGTCCACGATGTGGTCGAGATCAGCAGCGACGGCGCATGGGTACGCATTTTTATCCCTGGTATTAATATAAACAATTCAGGTTGGGTTTCTATTGACTTTATCGAGATTAGTGCGGTTGATCAATAATTGAATTGAGGTAACCAACTGTTCAGTCCCCTTTATTTTCGATACACCCATGAACAATTGTAGGTACTCAACCGACGGGGGATTGAACAGTTACCAATTGTGGTTGAGGGGAGGGGACAGGTAGAAGATTAATGTCGTTACGTTGCGGACATACTCTGTAATTTATTTTTGAGAATGGCCCAATCGACTGCAAATCCTAACCACCCATTGGAATCACCAAATCGTATGGATAATCGGTCAACCAAATCAACTCGCCATCTTCATCAATCGCAACTGCATCCTCAATGCGTATGCCAAAGCCCTTCTCGGGATAGTATAGCCCCGGCTCCACCGTGATCACATGCCCTGGCTGCAATTTCACATCGTAGCTAGGCTGATGCGTTAAGCGCGGCCCCTCGTGAATGTCTAGCCCGATCCCGTGGCCCAACCCATGAACATACCCTTCTTGGGTACCGGGTGAATCCTTGACCGTTGGATGCCCCTTACTTGCGTAGTAATCACACGTCATTTCCTGCAACTCGCGGCACGACGTCCCCACTTTGAAATTTGCCATCACTTGGTCAAAGATCTCTTTGGTTTGATCCCACGCTGCTTGCACATCATCTGGCGCATAGCCTAAGCACCACGTACGCGTCATGTCGTGATAATAGCCATTAGCATTCTGCGGAAAAATGTCGAAGATAATCGTGTGGCCCAGCCTTAAGGGCGTCTCATCGCCACCGCGGTTATGCGGCACCGCAGACTCACGCCCCAGTGCAAAGATCGTTGCGCCGTGGTCAGTTAGCCCCTTCTGCGAGAGGCGCTCGTTCATAAATGACTTGACATCAGCAATGGTCAGCGCACGGCCATCTTCTTTAATCACAACCTCATCTTCCACGCCATGACGCTGCACAAAAGCCTGCACGTCGGCCACAACCTGGCAGGTCTGCCGCCCAACCTCTTTTAGCTCCTCTAACTCAGCTGAATCCTTTGTTTCGCGCGCAATTGTAAAGAGCGAATCACCATATTCGCCCACAAGGTTACTTTTCTGACCGGACTCCGTAGCCGATTCGGTTAGCACTTTTTGCAATTCGCTCAACAGCACAAATGACTCACCAGAATCTGCCGAGCCATACACACCGATACGCCCCTGCAACTTATGGTCTTCTATCACCTGACTTAAATAGTCGATCTGTGCGGCTAGCCGATCACCATCATGTTTGGCGACCAGCGTATAGCGATTGTAAAGGGCATCACGATCGATCAATTGCATGCCCGACTCTTTAGCAGCCTCCGCAGCAGTATCACGCTCCATCGACCCATGGATCAAAGTGAATGGGCCATTCCGTCGCTTAGTTATCAGTGCGCCTTCCAAATGCATGCCACCCGTCAGGTAATTCATGATGGTATTACCGTCAGAATCGCCCATCACAATCAGCGCATCCAGATTGCGCGCTTCCATCAACTGATCGATATCTGATCTCATAGTAAATTCCTTACAAACTTGTTGCTTATTGCGGGAAAATCAAAACGTAAAGTTTAGATTGGGCAAACCAGTTGGCCCGATCTTCTCCAAATCTGTCGCCGCCCGCAGGCTAGAATAGGCAAAAATTCCAGTGCCGTGACCATCCGTCCATTCAATACGGATCGCATAACTCCCCACCAACTCGGCACGGGCCACATCCGTGCTTGGCTCCACGGGCGCATTCATATTTAGCGTAAGTGTCTCCGATGCCAATGCGGCTTCGCTTCGCACTTCTTTACAGGTGGCGCAGGGGCAGTTCGCGCGCAACCAGCGCAGTGGATATTGGCTGGTAAGATCATCGCCCCATACAATCTGCATGGTGTTTTTGGCGCGCTCAATCGTAATATCTTTTGGTTGTGTTAGCTTACTCATTATCGTTTATTGAATCGTTTACTGAGTCGTTTACTCCTTCATAACTTTCCCAAGTTTTTTCTGTTGGTGTGTCCGTCAAAATTTGAATACCAGGCACAGAGCCGTCACTATCACCCGACCCATTGGGCTTACCATCAGCAATACCCACAAGTCCAGCAAGCAGATCAATTGGCAGCGGGAAGATAATTGTGCTGTTGTGCTCGGCGCTGATATCGGTCAACGTCTGCAAATAGCGCAACTGCAACGCGCCTGGTTCCGTATTCATTACACGAGCCGCAGCAGAAAGCTGCTTCGACGCATCTAGCTCACCCGAAGCATGGATCACCTTGGCTCGCTTTTCACGTTCGGCTTCGGCTTGGCGCGCCATCGCACGCTGCATTGACTGTGGCAGCTCGACATCCTTCACTTCGACCACACTTACCTTTACACCCCATGGCTCAGTCTGCTCATCAATAATCTTTTGCAGCATACTGTTGATCTCATCACGTTCAGAAAGAAGCTGATCCAGCTCCATTTGCCCCATTACCGAGCGCAACGTTGTCTGCGCAATTTGCTGAGTAGCAAGCAGGTAATTTTCAACGTTGACCACCGCATTGACGGGTTCCATTACGCGAAAGTAGCAGACCGCGTTTACTTTAATCGTCACGTTGTCGCGCGTAATTGCTTCCTGTGTAGGCACATCAAGCGTGATCACGCGGGTGTCGACTTTTAGCATACGATCCAAAAATGGAATCAGGAAAAATAGTCCAGGTCCTTTTGCGCCGATTACGCGTCCCAGCCGAAAAATTACGCCTCGTTCGTATTCAGGTACAATCTTGATGGCCGAACGCAAAAAAGCAAAGACACCAAATAAAAGTGCTAAAACGACCGGCAAGCTGCCAATCAATTGATCCATAATAGAGACTCCTTTAGTCTAGAAAGCTATTTTTAGAGATTATCTTCTGGGCCAGCAATATGTTGATAGATACTGTCTAAATCGTCATCATTATAAAAGTGAATGACCAATTTGCCCGTGCCATCAGGTTGACGGTTGAGCGATACGCGCGTATTGAGCGCCATGCGGAAACGATCTTCTAAATGGGCAAGATGGACGTTCATCTGCTGCGATCCAGAATTGGGTTCGACCAATTCATCCTCCACTGGATCAAGCAATTTTTTGATTAGCGATTCAGTTTGGCGTACATTCAAATCCTGCGCTAGAATCATTTCAAGCGCAGTAAGCATCACTCTCTTCTCTGGCAATCCCAGTAGCGAACGCGCATGACCCGCCGAGATTCTGCCCTCTACCAACGCTGCTTGGGCTTTAGTAGGCAGCTGCTGCAGACGTAACGTATTGGCCACCGCGGATCGGCTCTTGCCTATACGCTCTGCCACCTCGGCCTGCGTTAGTTCGAGCGCATCCATCATCGCTTGAAAGGCGGCGGCTTCTTCCAGCGCGTTGAGATCGGCGCGCTGAATATTTTCGACCAGCGCCCATTCCATCAACTGACTTGTGGACGCCTCGCGCACGATGGCGGGGACAGTTGCCAAACCCGCCATTTGTGCTGCTCGCCAGCGCCGCTCGCCCGCGACAAGCCAATATTGCTCGCTAGCGAGAGGCTCATCTGGAATGGTGACAATCAGCGGTTGGATAATGCCGTGCTCTCGGATCGAGGCGGATAATTCTTCTAGCGCTTCGGGAGCAAACAGCGAACGAGGCTGATGAGGATTAGGCAAAATTGTGCCGACTGAAATGTCTCTTATATGACTTTCACCAGCCTCCATTCCACTGCCCAGATTTGAGCCATCACTACTCGACACCCTGCTTGCATTTGCTTTGGCTGATGCAGCAGGCATTCTGCTGTTCGAGAGATCATCTGTTTGAGCGACATCATCTGTTTTGATAATGAGTGCCCCTAGACCGCGCCCTAAACCACCCTGTTTTGCCATCTTTTTCAACTCTCCCTATGAGCTAAGTAGTCGTACTGTCTGAATTCTGTTTGTTGGGCGCAGCATCCCCTTCGAGGCGTTGCACAAATTCTCGGGCGAGCGCGCGATACGCGGCAGCGCCAGAGCTTTGAGGAGCATAAGATAAGATATTTTGTCCATAGCTAGGTGCTTCGCTCAAACGAACGTTACGTGGGATGATTGTGTCAAAGACTTTATCCGGAAAATACTGTTGTACTTCGGCCACCACTTGCTGCCCAATTCTGGTACGATTATCGTACATTGTCAGTACAACACCAGTCACGGTTAGTTTGTCGTTCAGTACGGCCCGCACTTGTTGAATGGTTTGCAGCAACATGCTCAATCCCTCTAATGCTAAGTACTCGCATTGAACCGGAATAATCACGCCATCTGCCGCTGTTAGCCCATTTATCGTCAACATCCCCAAGCTAGGCGGATCATCAATCAGCACATAGTCATAAGAGGGCAGCAGCGGTTGCAGCGCTCGATTCAGCAGTTGTTCGCGCGCCATCATTTGGGCCATTTCTACTTCGGAACCGGCCAAGTCAGTTGCAGCGGGGACTAGATCTAGCCCAACACGATCTGTTAGTGTAAGGGCATCTTGAATGGGTGATTGATTGATCAGCACATCGTACATGCTGACCTTCAGCCCACGTGGATCTACGCCAAGGCAGGTCGATGCATTTCCTTGGGGATCTAGATCAATTATGAGAACACGACGACCTAATTCGGCTAAACTTGCGCCCAAGCTGACTGTAGTTGTAGTTTTGGCCACCCCACCTTTTTGGTTGGCAAGAGCGATTATCTTTGCGGGCATATGGGTATTTATATTATTGCATCCATGCTGAACCTCGCTAGATAAGCGAGAGCACTGTATCATTTAGAATTGAAAGAAAATGGGAATTACTAAGGCTAATCCAGAAAAATGATTATACAGATTTTATAGGTTTTTCTAAAGTAGCTTGCGGCCATGCAATATATTTTATTTTTTGGAATGGGCTAAAAAGGATGTTCTGCCATATATGCCAGAATTTTTTCTCGGCTGGGAATCCCCGATACACCCTGCGCTTCTACACCAAACGAAGCGGTAACATTTGCAAACCGGGCAGACTGGATTGGGTCGTTTGTTTCTTGTAAACGTAGTAAAAATGCCGTGGCAAAAATATCGCCAGCGCCAGTTGGATCCACCTCATTTGCGCTGCGTGGCGGTATTCGTACTGATTCTAGCTCACCACTCTTTCCGCGGGCATAAACGGTGCTCCCATCACGATATTCTGTCAGTATAACTAAGGGCACTGTTTTAAACGCTCGATCTAAACGGCTCAGATCGTAGTCAATATCCTCTTGCGAAAGCACAAGCACATCTAAATAGGGCAAGATGGCTGCTTCTGATTCCCACGGTTTGCTGAACACGCGGCCGCTCTCGTCCCAGCGTCTCATCCAGCCTTGGGGCACAGCCGCGACAAGAGTATCGGTTTCAAAGATACTGGCAACCGAAGCATCCACCTCATTTGCAAGTGGCCCAAGCAGCACAACTCTCGGGCTGCGCAAAGCGGCTGCAACATGCGCTGCGTAGATAGTGCTGGACTGAGCATAACAGTATTGTATCCGCCCATCATTATGATAGACGTTTGCAAAAGTGGTGGTGGCTGGGCTAGGTAGAATGTGTAGATCAATTTCTGGGGGCAGCGTTGATAGATCGGTATCAACCGCCACGCTTGAAAGAATTGTGGGCGAGCGTCCAAGACGCAGGGCAGTAATTGCAGCAAAGGTGACAGTGCCACCTAATGTGTACGAGCTTTCTCTTTCTTGCCCAACTAAGTCTTGAGTGATGGGTCCAATTAGTAAAAGGTCAACATCAATATCGGCGTGATTTTCCATATTCGATTGTAGCATGTCTAGAAAGTTCGGTCAATGCAGAGCTAATTTTTTGGAGAATAAGGGTTATATATCCAATAAAAAACCCTGCTCAAAAGAGACAGGGTAATAATAGTTTGATTCTATATCCAGATAATAACACAAATGCCCTCTACGAAGTGAGGCTTCTTGGCACAACGTGAACTTTGCGCCGATCCGAGTCACCGATACTTTCCGTATATACATCGGCGTGGTCGCGCAATGTTAAATGAACAATACGACGCTCGTTAGAGGGCATCGGCTCCATAGATTCGGAGCGACCGCTTTCGACCACCTGCTCGGCAATGCGGTGCGCCATCTGAGCTAGTTGCTCTGCCCGCCGCGATTTGTAGCTAGCAACATCAACCACAATATTGCACCATGCATGAATCTTTTGGTTGACCATCAAGCGCAATATATATTGAAGATTGTCCAACGTTTCGCCGCGGCGCCCGATTAGTGGGCCAAGATTATCGCCCTCAACGTCTAGCGTTAGGCAGCGCTCATCATCGCCAGGCTCTGGATCCTTCCATCGAGCAGTGATCTCAACATCATACCCCATTAGGCTAACTGTCCTGCCTAACATGTCCATCGCCATATCGGCCAATTCGTCATCAGAAATTTCTTCCTCGTCATACAGTTCATCTGATGACGCATCTTCTTCATATAAATCGCCGTCTGTAGGTGCATCGTCTGTAGGTGCATCGTCTGTAAGTGCATCGTCTGTGATGCTCTCTACATCAGATTTCATCTCTGCATGCGTAATTGTATGCGCTTCGGTAGAGCTTTGTACCGAGTTGGAATCTGTGTTCTTTGTGGGTCGCGCCGAGACGGCATCAACTGACCCTATACTGTTTTCTGTAGCAGTACGCTTCAAAATGCGTACGACAGCGGTCGAGCTACCAATGCCAAAAATGCCGCGGCTCCCTTTCTCGATCACTTCGATTTCGGCTTCATTTTCCGAGAGTCCTAACGACTTCAAGCCTGCGGCTGTTGCATCTTCTACTGTTTTACCTTCGAATTCGTTTTGCATATTTACTATTATACCCCGCAGCAATAATAATAAGGATACACTTCAAGTTTGTTGCACAAATTAAACGGGAGAAAAGAATAGATCAAACACAAGGGGAGAGAAGTGTTCTGTTGTGCTACAGATGGAATTGGTCTGGGTATACTCAGAATGGGCTGGGCGAAGAAGGTATTTGCCAACACTGCCAAGCCGTAACCAATTTGCGTTAGAGAATGCTTACTCTACCTTTAACTTGTTTTGAATGCACCTAATTGGGTTAAGTTTGGGTTCTTTCAGAAAAATAAGTATACGCGGAGAAAGCATTCTCTGCAATGACCTTACAGGGGTTTGTGTAGGTGACGGGCTTTCTTACGCCAACTACACAAAACCTGCATGGACCACTATTTTCTTCGTTTTGCCTTGCGTTTCTTGGGACGATTGGATTTAGGCTTGGCTTTTACTTCGGCAGCTCCATTTGTAGATGATGTAGATGTGTCTGCTTGAATATTAGATGCATCCAACCCATTCGTGCTGATTGATCCAGCGGTTGCTGTAGCAAGTTCATTATTACCACCTAGGCCCGGGATCGGTATCCGCTGACCAGTAATAACCATTTGCTGAGCAAGTTGCAAGATATTGCTAGTAACCCAGTATAATGACAACCCCGACGGAACCGTTAGTGCAAAATAACCAAACATGAGTGTCATCATGGTTGTCATTTGCTTCATCATTCCGGCCTGTGGGTTACTTGGGTCAGCAGGTGGCGTCATCCAGCGCTGAGTAATAAACTGAGAAATCATCAGAAAAAGAGGAAGCACAATATATGCCGCTAACTTTCCATACTCACCATCACTAAAATACTGGGACATCCAAGCTAGGCCACCGCTATATTCCGGAAAGCCCAAATCTGGCAGCCAAAAGAAGTCGGCCCCCTTTAATCTATCGCCTAGCACAATGATAGAGGAGTATAGCCCAAATAAAATCGGCATTTGAACAAACAACGGCAAACAGCCACTTAGCGGGTTTGTCCCTGCTTCTTTGTACAATTCCATCTGTGCAGCAGCCATCTTTTCGCGATCATTACCAAACTTTTTCTGCAACTCCTGAATTTTTGGCTGTAACTTTTTCTGGGCTTCCATCCCACGAATCTGCATCAAAGTTAGCGGAAAGGTAATAATCTTCACGGCTAGCGTAAAGACAATTATCGCAAATCCCCAAGGGTAGGGTGTATTGAAAGATTCCAGCGTTCTTTCAATTGCAAGGAGACTTTTCGCCATCGGCCAAACCACAATTGTCTGCCAAAGACCGTCTGGATCTACTTGCGTTACATCAACACCACCACCACCGATACCACAACCAGTAAGCACGAGCAGCAATGCAATCAACACTATATATAGAATCCAGCGTCTATGTTTTAAATTCACAAAAATCTCCTAATATGCTGCATAAGTATCTATCAATATACTCGCTTAAAAAGTTCCGTGCATATTTTACAGAATTTTATCTTAGAAGCTATACATACTTATGGCAGCAACAAACATAAAGCAACATTAGTTAGTAGTATCACAAAAGATAGCGCGTCTATTTATTCGAAGAGAGTTAAGCTAATCCCAAATCTTCTTGTGTTATTTTCCTTGTGAGGAAAGATCTTTTACGGCACAGGATCGACGCCACCTTCGGTAAAGGGATGGCAGCGCAGAATTCTTTTTCCACCCATCCAGATTCCTCTCAATGCACCATACTTTTCAATTGCTTCGTATGTGTAATGAGAGCATGTCGGATAAAAACGGCACGCCCCTCCTGTTAAAGGAGAAAGAAATTTTTGGTAAAGTTTGATCAATCCCAACGAAATAGATTTCGACATCTTTATTCTTGTGCCGTCAATTCGCCTTCACAATCTACTAACAAATTAGCCCGCCGGATCAGGCGGGCACAGGTTGCATCCATCTCATGATAATCTGCACGGCGGATCGCATATCGAGCGATAAACACGAGATCCCACCCTGGCTTCACTTCTGCTATTCGTAAACGCATTGCCTCGCGTAAACGTCGCTTAATACGGTTTCGAACAACCGCATTGCCAATTCGCTTGCTAATTGAAAACCCAAATCGACTATTCTCCTGATCGTTCTTCAGTACGCAAAGAACAAGCATTTGGTTGCTGTATGACTGACCTTTGCGCCGAATTTCTTGAAACCGTGCGTTTTCGCGTACTCGATAACGCTTTTTCACAAGAAGCTTGGCTTAATCATTTTTAGCACGTTTGGCATAGCTATATTCTCTACTCGCTGTTTCGGCACAATTGTACCTTGCAGCAGTACAGATTAACACCCGTGTCACATAATTTCTCGCATATTTTTGGATTACACAAATATACAATATACATACGTAAATACAATCATTTAGGCCCAACTAATACTCAGATTCTATGCCCAGATTGAGTTTTGGTATTTAAAATGTCAAAGAGACAAAGTTGCGTACAAAAAATCGCCATAATTGCATCTATCAATAAATATATTTTGATAATCAAAATATTCCCGAAATGATCCAATCACTCGGGTTAACGCCACGAAATTCGATTTTATAGTATAGCTAAACTTTAGACTTGCGAATCGTAAGCTGAACAGTCAGAGCTTTGCGACCACGGGCGCGTCTGCGTTTTAAAACGTTTCGGCCCCCAGTACTGCTCATTCGTTCGCGGAAACCATGTGTCTTCAGACGTTTTCGAACCTTGGGCTGCCATGTTCTCTTTGGCATCTTTTCACCTCAAATAATCATCATTTATCCGTATCATACCGTTTACTAAATCTATAGGCTGCATGATACGGGCTATTCGCTAAAACGGCTTCACCAACGTTGTCATACGTATTGTCCACCGATATTTCCAAATAAGTATTATACGTGTAGCCATTTAAACCTGTCAAATTCAACCTGTTTCTTCTACTAGTAGAAATAGGTAAATAACTTGGCAACCTACGCGAATAATGATACTATTACAGTCATATCAGACTACACGAACAGTAGCCTTAGTCTTTATAGCAATAAATAAATGGCCGCAAATCCAAACGAGATGCCTGAGCACCCAAACGACTCACATCAGAACGACTCGTCTTCACCGGATTCAGCGCCTCCGCCAAATTTCTCAACGATATCTCCCTCGTATCAGGATAGATCTGAGGAAGAGGATGCTGCGCCGCAGATAGACGCAAGCACGAAAGATAGTTGGTCGGATACAAGTTGGTCGGGCATACCAGTACAACCAAATCAGGCAATAGCATCAACGGATCAGGAACAATCGAGCCAGAATCAGTTGCCAAATAATTCTGTTCACTCGGAAGAGAGTTCGGAAATTTTGCGCGGGAGAGCCGATTCACTATTAGACGAAATGATGCTCGGTGCAATAGACGTTTCCGCAGGCGGCCCACAGCCGAACGGTGCATACGAGCCAAATCCAGCAGAATCTCAGCCTGAATATATACAGCCACGTTACGATCAGCCACGTTATGAGCAGAGGGATTCAGCGCCTCCTCAATCAGGCGGACCACAACCAACCCGTCACGAATACAGCGCAGATGGATACAGCACAGACTATGCCGCTGACTTGGGTGGCCCAGCTACTCAATCCCCTAACTCCTATCAAAATCCGCGAGCGGATAGTCAGCAGCCACCTGTGAATCCAGCCTACCCGACACAAACCGATGCGCAACAGCCGTATCCGACAGTTTCGCGCGAAATGTCGAATCAAGCGCAAGCAAATCAGGCAAACCTAATTGCAAACCCCAACTCGATAGATCGGCAGCAGCTATACGGCAATACTCCGTCACCACAGCAACCGGCGACGCAATATTCGGCTGCATCCGAAGGCGCACTTTATCCACCTTCATCGCTTAGTTCTCAGCAGGTTAATCCAAATCCACAATTGAGGCAGCCACCTGTTGATCATGAGTCTAGCTATGGGGCATCTGGCTATACTGCGGATCCAGCGCAGCCACAGCCCGATCAACCGTATGTCGATCCACAAACATACAATCAAGCAGCCGATTTACGCCCGCCCGCAGTGAGCGGACCGAATTCATATCCAGTCCAGAAGCCACCACCCGCATCCTATGCCGCGCCAAATCACCAACCCTATGGCAACGAAGTGGTTGGGCGCGGATCGTTCAGCGGATCGTCGAACGATCCCGCGGCATCGGGCATTTCATATTTCGAGAAACAACGCTTGAGCTATGCCGAGCGCTACGCCTTTGAACGTGAGCAAGAGCGCAAACAGTGGTCAATCGCCACGGGCAAGTCGAATGATTATTTGAGCAGCGTGCCGCGCTACCCGCGCGAAACGCGCGACGAATTGGGCCGAGAGACGCAAAATCCATATAACCCCGCATCTACCCCACCACTAGGGCAAAATGTAGGGCAATATAGCGCGCGCCCAGCAGGCCAGTATGCACAGCCACAACAGTACGGTCAACCGCCAAGTCAGCAGCAAACAGACGGATACCCACCCACTCAATATCCATCTGGTCAGTACCCGCCTGCGCCAAATCCAGCTACCTATCAGTCGAGCCAACATGGCTATCCGCAGCAACCGAGTCAGGGGCAGCATAATTCTGGGCAACAACAGCACAATCAACAGGGGTATGATCAACACCAGCACGATCAGCAGCAGCACGATCAGCAGCAGTACAATCAGCCGCGCTATGATCAACAATATACGCAGCCCCAATACGCGCAGCCGCAATATAATCAAGGCCAATACGCGCAACCTAGACCACCATCCTATCAGGGGCACATCCCCGAATTAGGGCCAGTAATCCCAGGCCAGCAGCGTACCTCACCCTTTGCGGATCCGATGTCTGTTGGGTCGCAATCGCGCCAAATGGATCTGCTGCCGCGCGAGACCAAGATGAGCGTGCAGGCACTACAAGAAGAGATGCTTGCGCTCCATTCCAAGATCGACACGGCGCTGCCCATCGGTCACGACACAGCAGATCGCGCCCGCCATCTGCTCGACAAAGGTCGCTCGATTCTAGAGCAAGATCCATATCGCTCGGCAGAAGTTTCGTACTACGTGCAGCAAGTAAAAGCCATCTTGCAGCGAGCGGGACAGCGCACACAGTGGTCCAATACCTACCGCGCGCGCTTACTTTATTACCTCATTGGCTGGTTCTTTCTTTCGCTCATTGCGCTTGCATCTTGCATGATCTACTCGGACCAACTGCGCACATTTTTTACGCGCTCTGCCGCCGACCCAAACAGCACAATCTTAGGCCAACACGCCATCCCATTTTTGGCAACTGTGGCAGCCGGAACATTAGGCAGCGCGATTTCGGCACTCTTTAACATGTGGCGCTACAGCCAACGCGACTACGGCTTCTTTGATCGCAAATATGGGTTGCTTGGCATTGTGTTGCCCGTTATCAGCCTCTTTTTTGGCATGGTTGTCTACCTAATCTTTGGCTTCATTGCCGAACTCTTCAACATTCAGCCAAGCAGCAATCTGCTAATTAGCGTCGTGCCCGCCGTCATTGCATTTGCCTTTGGCACCATGCAAGAAAAGATCTACGGTACGTCAGACTAGTGCCCACAAATACTCTTCCCCAAATGCATGCTAAAATGCGCTATGCAGAAACCGTGGTGAATGTGCCCATTCGCTCCAGCTTTAGCCGCCGCCACGAAAGCCCGCCACCGCCCGAACCGATGGACGAATCTGGCTACGAGCCAGATACCTCGTTCGAGCCGCTGCGCATAGAGCAAGACAACAAGCGCGCAAAATCAGTTGCGCCCAAAACCTCGCGCGGCCTGCAAACCTTTCACTACCACATTCCCGTCGAACTCGAAGAGACGCTTCAACCCGGACATCTAGTTTGGGTTCCTTTTGGGCACCAAGAAGTGCAGGGAATCGTCGTTCAGTTAAGCGCCGACGCGCCCGTAGAAACAAAGCCGATCAAGCGCCTCGCACGCCCCGAACCGGTGCTGACCCAAATGCAGCTAGAACTTGCCGCTTGGATCAGCGAATATTATGTGGCGGCCTTTGTTGAGGCGGTTAAACTCTTTATACCGCCCGGCTTATTGACCCGCAAGGATAAGATCGGTCAGAAACCCGCAGCCCGCGCCAAGCGAGAGGTGCAAATCGAGTTGTTGGCCGATAGCCATAAGGTCGGGTTGACCTTGCCCAAGCTCGGCCGCAATACGCAGCAGACAAAGGTATTGGGGTGGCTGATCGAGCAGCAGGGCATCGATTCGGGTCGCGAATATAGCGCCACTGAGATCAAACATTATTGTGAGCTAAAGTCGCTGAGCACGCTAACCACGCTGGAAAAGCAGCAGATCATCGCGCTGGTGAACGATGGCGTTACCCGAACCAAGGGTGGCAAAGTGGTGCGCCTGCTGCCCCCATTAAAAGAAGCGCGCAACCTGTTGCAGACCCTGCGCGGCACGGACAAATTTGAGCCGGTATTAGATGTGCTGCTGCAACAAAACCGCCCGCTGTGGAAGAGCGAACTCTATGCGTTGGTCGACACCGATCTCAAAACGTTACGTACGCTACAAAAAGCGGGGCTGATTCAGTTGACCGAGAAGCCGCGCTTTCGCGATCCGCTGGCGGGGCGCATTTACGAGCAGACCTACGCGCCCACTATGACGGGCGATCAAGCGGCGGCGTGGGAGACGATGGAACGGCTGGCGTACCCCAAAAATGGCCCTCGCCAAAGTTCGCGCTTTTTGCTGCACGGCGTGACGGGCAGCGGCAAGACCGAGATCTTTTTGCGCGCAATCGCCGAAACGTTGGAACAGGGCAAACAGGCAATTGTGCTGGTGCCCGAGATTGCGCTGACGCCGCAGACGGTGGCGCGCTTTGCCGGTCGTTTTCCGGATCGGGTGACGGTGGTCCATTCGCAATTGAGTGCGGGCGAACGCTATGATGTGTGGCGACGCGTGCGCGATGGCGAATACGATGTGGTGGTTGGTCCACGCAGCGCGCTCTTTACGCCGATGCCCAATTTGGGTCTTATTGTGATCGACGAGGAGCATGAATCTTCGTACAAGCAAAACGCCGAAGCGTGGGGCAGCTTTACGGTCTTTTACGACACGCGCGCGGTGGCCCAACGGCTGGCGGATTTGACGGGGAGCGTGATTATTTTAGGCAGCGCGACGCCGAGTATCGACAGTTATTTTAAGGCGAAGGGAAATAAGGCTGAGGAGAAGGCTGAGGCTGAGGGATTGCCAGAGTATACGCTTTTGGAGATGAACCGTCGGGTGATGGGGCATGGGCGTAAGGCTGAGAAACAGGCTGAGGCTGAGGGGTTGGTCGAGAGTAGGGTTGGGTCGGTGGATCAGGGATTGGCCGAGGGACAGGAAAATCAGGAGAAAGAGCAGGAGGAGGAGAAAGAGTACGAAGAAAAGCGACACACGGTAGCGGTGCGGGATAATGAAAAAAATGACGATGGGGGACAGGCTCATTCATCAGTGAATCGGGCAGAAGAGGGCGCGGCCGAGGTGGAGTTCGCAGGCACCGATGGCGTAGAGGATCCGCCGGTTTTTGCAGAAGCAAACGAGAGGCTGGCCCCAGCGATTTATGGCGAGATGCCGCCGGTGGAGTTGGTGGATATGCGGCAGGAGTTGCGGGCGGGGAATCGCAGTATTTTTAGTCGGCTGCTGCAATCGGAGCTGCACGCAACGCTGGATAAAGGCGAGCAAGCGATCCTCTTTTTAAACCGTCGGGGGACGCGCACGTTTGTGATCTGTCGCGACTGTGGCGATGTGCAGAAATGTACAAATTGCGATGTGCCGTTTACGTTCCACGAACGGGCGGATGTATTGGTTTGTCATCACTGCAATCAGCGGGTGCCTATCCCCACCGTTTGCCCGGCGTGCGACAGTAAGCGCATTAAGTATTTTGGCTCTGGCACGCAGCGGATCGAGGAGCTTGTTTCTCAGATTGCGCCGCGGGCGCGAGTGGTGCGTTGGGATGCGGATACAACGAAGGGCAAGGGCAGCCACGAGCGGATTCTGAGTACGTTTATGAATCGCGAAGCGGATGTGCTGGTGGGGACGCAGATGATCGCCAAGGGGCTGGATCTGCCGATGGTGACGCTGGTGGGCGTGATTGCGGCGGATACGGGTTTGTATTTGCCCGATTTTCGCAGCGGCGAGCGCACTTTTCAACTCTTGACGCAGGTTGCCGGTCGGGCGGGTCGCTCGGACTTGGGCGGGCGGGTTGTGATCCAAACGTATACGCCGGGTCATTATGCAATTCAGGCGGCGGCGCAACATGATTACGAAGCGTTTTATCGGCACGAAATTGCGTTTCGTGCCGAGCATGGCTATCCACCGTTTCAGCGCTTGCTGCGGTTAGTTTATTGGGATAAAAAGTTGGAGAAGGCAGAGAAGGCTGCGACGGAGATGGCGGCGATGTTGCGCTATCGGTTAACAGAGATGGGCGTGGCGGGTTCGCTGACAAATGTGATGGGTCCGGCCCCGGCATTTTTCTCGCGCTTTCGGGGCTATTATCGGTGGCAGGTGCTGGTGCGCGCGCCGGATCCGACGGCGGTGTTGGACGGGTTGCCGATTCCGTTTGGGTGGCGCGTGGACGTTGATCCGGTGACGATGTTGTAGGGGGAAGACTTCAAAATGGCTAAATTCAAATACGGCTGCGTGACCTTCACATGGTCGATGTCGGGATCGAAGTATGTGGGCAAGTGCGACCACATGTGCAAGATTATCAAGCAAGCTGGCTTTTCGGCCATTGAAACGCAAGCGAATATTATGGGCAACTATTGGGCGGATCGCTCAATGATGGTTGACCTGCTACAGGAGCACGATCTGCAACTGTCGGCTCTTGCTTTTGGCAATGCCTACCACAATCCAACCCTAACCGATGAAGAGCGCGCCGCGGCAGAGAAGATCTTCGACTATATCGGCACATTTTCAGAACCCCGCCTGAGCCTGTCGCATCGTTCCACAGATCGAAAGAATCTCCGCGAGCGGCAGCTCAACGCGCTCTCGTGCCTGAACGAGATGGGTCAACTGGCAGCGGATCGCGGGATCGCCTGTTCCTTTCACCCAAGCTCCTATCCGGCATCCCTTTTTCTTGTCGACGGCGACTATCGGCTGATGCTCGACAAGCTAGATCCCAAGGTTGTAAGCTACTGCCCCGATTCGGGTCACATTGCCAACGGCGGTATGGATGTCTACGAGATTTTTTCAACCTACGCCTCGATTATTGGCCATGTTCATTTGAAAGATATTTCTGCGGACAAGCAATGGGTTCCCATTGGAGAAGGTGTCATCGATTTTCCGCGTCTGTTGAAAATTCTGGACAATGCGGGCTACGAAGGCTGGATCTGCTTTGAGGAAGAGTCGCCACGCGCGGTAAGCGATCCGGATGGTGAAACGCTCGATGCGGGACGGTATCTGGTGGAAGAGTTGTTGCCGCTGGGCTACGGGGTGTGAGTTAGCCGGATTATCTGAACAAAAATTCAGAACGGTTCATCAGAGGCGAAACGAGATTTACAAATCATTTGGGATCGCCCATGTTGTCAACCCCACCTTAATCCTCCCCTGCTTAGGGAGGAGACTGTTGACGGACGCCTGAATCTGCTCGAAATGCAAGTAAGATTGGGCGTCTCGTGACAATCCCTTCCCTAAGCTGGGGAAGGCTAGGATGGGGTTGAAGCGTTGCTAGCCACAAAACATTGCCATGCCGAATCGGCAAATGTTAACGATTTTCGCTTTGTTTTAGCCATAGCAATAATTCAAAACCGGAGAAACAACGAATGACAAACGAAGTAGGCATCGGCATCGTTGGGACCGGACTGTGGGCCAGCAGCGTGCATCTCCCTGCGTATCAAGCCCATCCACACACACGGTTGGTTGGCGTCTATGACGTGAATCGAGAAAGTGCCGAGCGAGCGGCCAAGGATTTCGGTATCGAGTCCGTTTTTTCGACTTACGAAGAGATGCTGGCTTGTGACGACATTGATGCGGTTGACATCATTACGCCCAACGTGACCCATCTTTCGCTGGCGCTGGCTGCGATTGCTGCGGGCAAGCACGTTTTCTGCGAAAAGCCAATGGCCATGAATGCGGATGAGGCGCAGCAGATGGCTGACGCGGCAGCCGAGGCCAACCTCAAAACCGCGATCAACTTTACATGGCGCAATCCGGCGGCGGTGCGTTTTATGCGACACTTGATTGAACAGGATCGCATCGGCAAAATCTATCATATTTCGGGCGTGTATCGTGCGGGCTGGGGCCGAAACGAGGAGCGGCCAATCGAGTGGCGGCTGCAAAAAGAGCTTGCTGGCACGGGCGTAATCGGCGACATTGGCTCGCACATTATCGACATGGTCGAGTGGATGACGGACGAGCGCATCACCAGCCTCGTGGCGGATCTCAACACCTTTCAGCCGGAACGCCCGAAGGTGGGCGGCGGTACCGGAACCGTTGACGTGGATGACGCGGCATCGTTTCTGGCGCGCCTCAGCGGTGGCGGCATGGCGACATTTTTGGCAACCTTTTATGGAACGGGCGAACGCATGAATCAGGGGGTTGAGATTTTTGGTCAAAAGGGCGCGCTCAAGATGCAGTACAGCAATCAAGAGACGATTCTTGCTTCGTTGGATCCGCTGAGCGATGAGAACCAGTTTGTCGAATTGCCCATCCCCGACCGCTTCAAAACGCAGGGCCACGATCTGCGACAGAATACCGTGCGCCAGTTTGTTGATGCAATTGTCAATGATGAGGAGATGTCGCCGAGTTTTGAGGATGGTCTGCGCAATCAGCGGGTGATTGATGCTGTGGTTGCTTCGGCGCAGGCGGGGAGGTGGTTGGATGTTGGTGAATGAACGTAGGGAGAAGGGATTCTTCTAGGACATCATGCAGCCATTCCCACTCTTGTATGCTTTTCACGATCTGCTGCATAACTTAGCGATGCTAAAATGTCTGCCTGAGTCAGGTAGGGGAAGTCGTCTAATATTTCGACCATGCTCATGCCGGAGGCAAGGTATTCAAGAATATCGTAGACCGTGATCCTCATACTGCGAATACACGGTTTCCCCCCACGCTTGCCCGGCTCGATGGTTATGATGTCTCGATAGTTCATTACTCAATGTTCCTTTTGGTCGTAATCAGGTTTCGGTTCAAGATTAAATTATGATCCTATTATAACAAAAAAACAGGGCAGATTATAACAAAAAAACAGGGCAGACTCTACTGAGTTTCAAATTTTCGTTGACGCTCAACTTGGACAGTCGGCTCAGTCTCCGACTTGCATATTGGGCAGTCCGACATCTTTCGGCGTCGCAACAAGCGGAGGCAAAGCTTGTGTGGATGCACAACGGTCGAAGCCGAAGCGGACACACCAGTACTAGAGGACAATCTAAAAGGAAATAAAGCGTGAAGAAACGAATAAAACAACCCGCCATATTGATCATCACCTTGTTCGCACTCACCCTCACCGCGTGCAACAGACCCGCGCCTACGGCAACCCCCACACCATTGCCAACACCGACCCTCACACAAGCGTCACCCACCCCTGCCCCAAACGAAGTCGAAGAGGAGCCCCCTCTCTACCTGAATATCATCTGGCACCAGCATCAGCCGATCTACTTTAAAGACGACGCGACCAATGTCTACGAAAAGCCGTGGGTGCGACTACACGCGGCCAAAGATTATGTGGACATGGCCGCCATTCTTGATGACTATCCCGACATTCAGGCGACCTATAATTTAACGCCCTCTCTGCTGCGACAGATCATCGATCTGCAAAATGGCGCAACCGACCGCTATGCGCTGCACACCGAACTCCCCGCGGTGGATCTAAGCGACGAGCAGGCTGACTTCATCGCCAGCCGTTTCTTCGACATCAACCCTAAGATCATTGCGCGCTTTCCCCGCTACCAGCAGATCGCGGATCAGCGCGATCAACGCGACGAGTGGGACGAACAGACGTGGCTAGACTTGCAGGTGTTATTTAATTTAGGCTGGACAGACCCAGACTATTTGGCGCAAGAACCGCTGGCATCGCTAGTGGCGCAGGGTCGCGATTTTAGTGAGGCAGACAAAGTTATTGTGCTGGCCGAACACCAGCGCCTGATCGCCGAAGTGATTCCGCTGCACAAGCGCTTGCAAGATGAGGGCCGCATTGAGATCACGACGACTCCCTTTTTCCATCCGATCCTGCCGCTGCTGCTCGACTCGAACCTGGCCAGCCAAGCGGTGCCCGATATTGACCTGCCCGTGCGCTACACCTATGGACTCGACGCCATCAAGCAGATCGAAATGGGCGTGGATTTTTACACGGAAACTTTCGGCCAAGTGCCACGCGGCATGTGGCCCGCCGAAGGGGCCGTGGCGCAGGAAATTGTGACAATGATCTCCAAGGCCGACATCCGCTGGATTGCGAGCGACGAAGAGGTGCTGGCCCGCAGCCTTGGGCGCAAGGGCTTTACGCGCAACAGCAGCGAAACCGTGCAAGAGGCCGCCGACCTCTACCAGCCTTACCTCGCCAGCGGATCAAACGATAACTCGGTCCACATTGTCTTTCGCGACAAAGCCATCAGCGACAAAGTGGGCTTCACCTATAGCGGACAAGCCGGATCCGCGGCCGCGCGCGACCTGATCGAGCGCCTGATCAACATCCGTCAACAGTTGCGGGAAACAAGCAGCCCCACCCAGCCCCACCTCGTCAGCATAATTTTAGATGGCGAAAATGCGTGGGAACATTACCCCAACGACGGAAAAGAATTCTTGCACAATTTTTATCAAAATCTGGAAGCCGAGCAAGAAAAGGGCACCATTCGCACCATTACGCCCAGCGCGTATTTGGACTTGATCGATGAGCAGACGCCCGAGCTTGACGACCTGTGGGCGGGCAGTTGGGTTAGCCCCGACTACCTGACGTGGATCGGCGAAGAGGAAGAGAATCGTGCGTGGGAGTACCTGCAAAAAGTGCGCCGCTTTGTGCAACTTCAGCAGAATAAACTGGACGAAGAGACGCTGACCCAAGTGATGGATGCAATTTATACCGCTGAGGGCAGCGACTGGTTTTGGTGGTATGGATCGGACCAAAATAGTGGCGACGACGGCAGCTTTGACGAGCAGTTTCGGCGCACGCTGCAACGGGTCTACACGTTAATGGATCGTCCCATTCCCACCTTTTTACGCGTCCCCGTGATCCCCGCAACGACGCAAACACCGAGTACGGGCGTCACCGATCTGATTGCGCCCACCATCGACGGTAAAGTTGATCCAAACGAGTGGGCCGCCGCAGGACAATATGTAGAAAGTGGTGGCGTACAGGCCACTGCCGAGCAGATTATCGACACGATTTATTACGGCTTCGATGCGGAAAATCTCTACCTGCGCATCGACGCCCGCCGCCCGTGGGCCGACATCGGCGAAGAGACGCGCGTTGGCGTTTATCTCACTCAAGCAGGCGCGATCCACGAGCAGCCCTTTACCCACGTTTCGCAACGCACCACCACCGAAACCCTGCTCGGTTTTAGCGCAAACATGCTCTTCGAAACGGTCGTAAAAGATGGCTCAGCCGCGCCTTTTTTGCTGCCCGTCAACGCCGACAGCGAATACGAATATCAAGAGGCGTTTCTCTCTGCCGCCACGCAGGGAAGCGTGCTTGAAGTTGCCTTGCCCTACGAATATTACAGTAAACCCGCTGCGGGCGACGCGATCAAGCTGCGCGTGGTCGTCAGCGAGGGCGAACGCCGCGACGTGCAGCTTGCACCCGGCAGCGGTCCTGCGCAGCTGATTGTGCCAGACTTTGGACTCACCACCACGCTGCTCGAAATTGTGGATCCAACGGGCGACGATCACGGCCCAGGCACGTACACCTATCCCACCGACGCCATCTTTAGCCCGGGCACCTACGACCTGACCACCTTCAGCTTTAGCGAAGATGAGGCCAACTACATCTTTGGTTTTACCTTTGCGGGCAAGCTCAACAACGAGTGGGGTGCGCCAAACGGCATGGGCATTCACACGCTCGATCTCTACATCGACGCAATCGACGGTGGAAACCGCAAGCTGCTGCCCGGGCGTAACGCATCGCTGCCAGAAGAAAACGGGTGGGATCTAGCTCTGTGGGCCGAGGGGTGGACCCCGGAACTTATTGGTTTCGAGGGCGACGCGCTAGCCGAGGGCAATTCTGACCGTGTCCCCCAAACGCTGGGTGGATCGGAATCCTTTGACGTAGTGTCCGATGCGGGCAATGGCAAGATCACGCTGCGGATTGCCAAAAGCACGGTGGCCGATGCGCTCGATCAATCCATGGATCAGCTCGACCCAAGCGCGTGGAATCTACTGGCGATTGTCGCGGCGCAAGAGGGCTTCCCAAGTAGCGGCGTCTGGCGCATCCGCGATGTAGAAACGAGCGCGCAACAGTGGCGCTTTGGCGGTGCTCCTGGTGGCGATCAGCGCGACACAAACCACACGCGCATTATCGACGTGGCCTATTCAGCCGAGTCGGGAATCAGTCAAGAAGAGTTGCTGAGCGACTATCCTTCATCGCAAACGCGCGACATAGACACGTTGGGGGCAGATGAGTTTGCTGTGCTAGAAATGACAAGATGAGGTAGACAGGATTGTTTCTGCTGCCTAGTTTATTGGTATAGTTATCGATGCGATGCACCCACAGAAATGACAAGGTGACAAGGTGAGGTAGATAGGTTTGTTTCTGCTGCCCGGTTTGTTACTATAGTTATGAATGCGGTACACCCACGGAACTGACAAGATGACAAGATAACATCGTAAATGTATTTATCTTGTCATCTTTTTTGTCATCCGGTCATCTTGTCAGTAGTTTCACCTTGTCATCTTTCTCACCTTGTCAGTAGTTTTACAACCATCAATCACCAAACCACGAGCACCCAAATGACTCAGCACCAAACAAATCCCCCCCAAGCTACTAACCATCAAACCATAGCTGTATTGGATTATGGCAGCCAATATACCCAGCTAATCTGTCGACGCGTGCGTGAATGCAACGTCTATGCCGAACTCGTCTCGTGGGATAGCGCCGCTGAACTGCTGCCAACCATGAACCTAGCGGGCATCATCCTGTCGGGCGGGCCAAATAGCGTCTACGCAAAGGACGCCCCAACCCTGCCCGATATTGTGCTCGAAAGCGGCGTGCCCGTTCTGGGCATCTGCTACGGGCTACAGTTGCTTGCCCACACACTATGTGGACAGGTCGCCAGCAGCCGCGAGCGCGAATACGGTAAGGCCACCTTGCGTGTCGAGCAGCCGAACGCGCTCTTCGGCGATCTGCCCAGTGAGCAACAGGTGTGGATGAGCCATGGCGACAAGGTCGAGCAACTGCCGCCTGGCTTCCACGTTGTGGCGCAGAGCAACAATTCGCCATTGGCCGCAATTGTCGATGAGTCGCGCCAGATCTACGCCATCCAATTTCACCCCGAAGTGGTTCACAGCACCCACGGCACCGCGCTGCTCGACAACTTTGTTAAGCGCATCTGTGGCTGCGCTGCCGATTGGACAGCCGGTCAATTTATCGACGAAGCCGTTGCGTCGATTCAGCAGCAGGTGGGCGAAACGGGCCGCGTGATCTGTGGGCTGAGCGGCGGGGTCGACAGCGCGGTGGCTGCGGCATTGGTCCACCGCGCCATAGGGGATCGGCTGAACTGTATCTTTGTCGACCACGGCATGATGCGTCTGAACGAGGGCCAACAAGTTGTGGAAACATTTCAAACACATCAAGGGATGCGGCTGAGCGCTGTCAATGCCAGCGAAGAATTTTTGGCAGATCTCAAAGGCGTCACTGATCCAGAAAAGAAGCGCAAACTGATCGGCACGCGCTTTATTCGCACCTTCGAAGCAGAGACGGCACGCCTCGCGGCGGAGTGGCAGGGCGATGGTGCCGCTTTCTTGGCGCAGGGTACGCTCTACCCCGATGTGATAGAGTCTGCCAGCGAAAGCGAGACGCGTAACGCACGCACGATCAAAACGCACCACAATGTGGGTGGTCTGCCCAAAGATATGAAGTTCGAATTAGTAGAACCGCTGCGGATGCTCTTTAAAGACGAAGTGCGGGCCGTGGGTGAGGCATTGGGGCTGCCAGAGAAAATTGTATGGCGGCATCCCTTCCCCGGGCCGGGGCTGGCCGTACGCATCCTCGGCGAGATCACATGGGATCAGCTAGAAACATTGCGCCATGCCGATGCGATCTTCTTGCAAGAATTGGCCGCGGCAGGCCAATATCGCACAACCAGCCAAGTCTTTGCCGTGCTGCTGCCCACCCGATCCGTAGGCGTGATGGGCGATGGCCGCACCTATGGCAACACCGTGGCGCTGCGCGCCGTTACCACCGACGATTTTATGACGGCAGATTGGGCACGTTTGCCTTATGAAATGTTGGCAACCGTAAGCAGCCGCATTGTCAACGAAGTCGAGGGCGTCAATCGCGTGGTCTACGATATTAGCAGCAAACCACCCGCGACGATTGAATGGGAATAGATCGAGTGAGAGTAGAAAATAAAAGCATAGAAATTAGAACGCCAAAATCTTTTTTGGTTCTTTCGGATCTCAGGTGGTTGACAAGATCGCACTGCGCTGAAGCAACCGTGCTCAGTCTTGCTCCAACATCATGCGCAGTCGCACCAAGCGATCATCGCGTTGCTCTGCTAGCTCTTCAATTGTCCGTTCGCCCACTATCTCCAGCACCTCGACCACAATCTGCGCCTTTACCTCATCCGTCAACTTGGGATTGCCCAGCGTCTGCCAGCGCGCTTCTTGCGTCGGACCCAAATGCGCCATATAATGCGCAATCCCGCCGCTGCCGCCACCCAGATGGTAAGTCAAATTTGGCCCCATCAGTGCCCAACGCAGCCCCGGCCCCGTGGTCATCACCGCATCAACATCAGCCGCCGTGCCAATGCCTTCGGCCACAATATTCACCACCTCGCGGTAGAGCGCTGCGGTCAGCCGATTGGCAATATGACCCACCGCTTCCTTCTTCACGCGCACCGGTGCTTTGCCAATCCAGCTATAAAAATCCATCGCCCAGTCGACCGCGACAGGTGCAGTTTTTGATCCAGCCACAACTTCGACCAAGGGCAGCAAATGGGGTGGATTAAATGGGTGCCCAACCAGCACGCGCTCGGGGTGCGCACAGTTTGCCTGAATGTCCGAAGCCAATAGCGACGAGGTGCTGCTTGCAATAATAATGTCAGATCTAATCACCGCCTCTAACTCGCTGAGCAACGTCTGCTTGTGCGCCAATCTTTCTGGGCTGCACTCTTGAATAAAATCAACATCCGCCAACATATTATCGATATGCGAGCAGAGCGTAACGCGGCTCGGATCAGCATCTGATGAAAGGCCAAGTTGCGCCAACATAGGCCACATTTTTTCGATGGACGCGTGCAGATCTGCGCCGCTCACAACTGGATCGACCATGACCACGCGTAGCCCGCGCGCAAGAAAATAGGCCGCCCAGCTTGCACCAATCGTGCCGCCGCCCAGAATGCCAATCTTGCGGACGGCATCTGCCTCGATTGTCGGAAAATTATCGTTTCTCATAATGTAATCACCTTCCCCTGCGCCGAGGATTCGTAACAGGCTTCGACGACGCGTATGGTGCGTAGATAATCTTCCCCGGATGCTTCAAATGGTTCACCATTTAACATCTGCTCGACAAAGTGGCTCTGTAGCGTATGCACACAATCACCAGCAAACGCTCGATCCTCGTGCAAATAGTGATGCTGCACGGTGGGCTGATCCAGTAGCTTGATCCACAAGTTGCCATCTGTGTCGAGCAAAAGATGGCCCTTGCTGGCATCGATGCGCATTTCTCCAAAGGTGAGGCGCGGGTTATCGACCTCGATCTCGTTATAGCGATTGGCGTCGTAGATTGCCGTCGCCCCGCCCTCGAAACCAAAAACAAGCTGTCCACTATCTTCACCCTTGATTACTGGGTTGAGCTGCCGCAGACGAGCGTAAATGCTCTCGATCTCGCCCAGCAAATAGCGGAACGTGTCGATCCAGTGGACGCCTGTTTCGTAGACCAGCAGGCGCGGATAGTCGCGAAAAAAGGGCTGACGTGCAAGGTAAGCATCATCGCCATGTCCATCCCCCGTACGCAAACGAAAATAGATCGAGAATGGATCGCCCAGCGTGCCGTTGTCCAGCAGCTTTTTCGCTTCGCGGTACCATGGCTGCCAGCGGAAATTTTCGTGAACCATAAAGCGTACGCCCGCCGCGTTGACGGTATCGACAATCCGCTTGCTCTCTTTGTAGGTTGGGGCCAGCGGCTTTTGGCAGATGATGTGGATGCCGCGATCTGCCGCCTCTTTACACATTTCGTAATGGGTTTCGGGAGGCGTAATAATGTCTACAAAATCCGGTTTCTCAACATCAAGCATCCTGCGATAATCATCATAATAGTGCGCAATGTCATACGTTTGCATGATCTCTTCTGCCTTGGCGCGGGTGCGGTTGTAGAGCGCCGAAATGGTGACATTTTGCATTCGATTCCACGATTCATATTGATAGTGACTAAAGTAGCCGGCACCGATACCAACTCCTTTGAGCTGTTCTTTATTTGGCATGCATCCTCCTTTGGATTTTGAGTTATATTTTTTCTCTATTATAACCCCATCAGACGCTAGGTAATATTAGGTACATAACTAATCGCCACATACAATAAAATTGTATTCGCAAATATAGACTAATACGCTACTGCAACGTCAAGCCTAAGGACAGGGATTGTTCATATCATTTTTTATAGAGGATGTTCACAGCTCGCTTACAGGTAACCCGAACATTAAAACTTGATAATGCACTGCATAGCATAATGGCTTATATTTGTAACGATCTAGGTATGTTAAAGGGGAAAGGGAAAAATGCATCAAGTACGTAGCAAAAAGCAGGCCCATGCAATAAATGTAGGGCTGCTAATTAGCCTGCTTCTATTCGTGGCTTGTAGTGGATCTGGCCCGGAAGCGGCACAAAGCACAGAGTTCGAGACTAGGGTTGCAGTAGCTGTTAAAGAGACAGTTTCTGCATTGGCAAATGGACCCGTAACCGCAGGTGCTCAAGAGCAGGTCGCGGCGTCGAGCCAAGTAGATCAATCTGTTTTGGCAGACCAGCCAGCGGGAGAGGTTGCTGCGGCACCAGCGGACAACTCACGCACAATCGTTGACTATCTTCTGGCAAACGGGCGTCACTTTATCGGCAACCCAAATGCAGATGTGGTCATCATCGAGTTTAGTGATTTTCAGTGCCCCTATTGTCGACGGTTCGCAACGGGTACGTGGCCTCAGGTTAAAGAAGAATTTGTAGACACCGACGAAGTGTTGTTTGGCTATATGCACCTCGCAACCTTGGGACGCGAGTCGACCTTTGCCGCAGCAGCAAGTGAATGTGCCGCCGAGCAAGGTCGATTTTGGGACTATCACGATCTACTTTATGAGCGTGCCCAAGGTGCCAATAGCGGAACGTTTAGCAAAGAGGGTTTAAAGAGCCTTGGTGCGGAGTTAGGCATTAATATCGATGAGTTTGATGAATGTGTTGATTCGGAGCGCACACTTGAAATTGTCTATCAGGATGGGGCCATTGCAAACGAATTGGTCATTCGGGGCACACCAACATTTGCCATAAATGGTCGGTCGGCGGTAGGTTCCATGCCGGTTGAGAATTTTCGCCTGCTAGTCGAGCGGGCTCGAGATGAAAATCCATACGTGCAAGCACAGTAGCCAGCGCGCGCTGGTTGCGACTGCCGTGCTGATTATGCCGATTTACTGATTACAGAGATACGATGTACTATTAGGCTTGTCCAGAAAAATTAATTATACAGATTTCCAAGGTTTTTCTGGAGTAGCTTGCGGCCATTCGGTATAGTTTATTTTGTAGAATGGCCTTATTCAATACTGTTGCTCGACACAATTAGGGAATAGGTTGTGGATAAACGTTTTTGGGAGATTGACGCTTGGCGCGGCCTAGCGATTGTTTCGATGGTTTTCTACCACTTCATGTGGGATCTGCTCTTCTTTGGCGTGGTGAGAGATGTTGCGCTCCAAAGCGGTGGGTGGAAATACTTCCAACGATCAATTGCCTCTAGCTTTATCTTTCTGGCTGGCGTATCGTTGGTAGTTAGCTATCAACAAGTAAAAGTTAGGGAGGCAGCAAAGACTGGGGGAGCTGCAAAGAATAAAAATTTGGGAAAGAAGGGAGGATCTGTTGGTTGGCAAAAATTCCTGCGGCGCGGCGCAAAGGTTTTTGCATGTGGGTTAGTAATGGGGATCGGCGTGCGAGTGGCTGGCGTGGGTCGGATCGACTTTGGGGTGTTGCACCTCATCGGGTTCTCGATTATGGCATCGTACCCGTTTCTACACTTTCGCTGGATCAATATCGGGCTGTGGGCGCTCTTCAACTTTATCGCCCGCTTTCTACAAGAGCCACTGGTGGATCACTACTGGCTAACTTGGCTAGGATTTATTCCACCTAACTACTCATATCTGGACTTCTTCCCAGTGTTTCCATGGTTTGGCGTTGCGCTCTTAGGGATTGGGGTGGGCAATCTGCTTTATGTCGATTACCTTCAAGAGTGGCGTAAATGGCTTCCAAACTTGGCAGCACTGCCGCCCATCCGTTTTTTACGATTTTTGGGCGGCAGATCGCTCGTAATTTACCTGTTGCATCAGCCGATTCTCTTTGTGCTGCTCTACTTGTGGTTTGCCATCGCAGGTTAACCGCCCATCCCTATTGGGAGACCCAAGCAATTTGTGGATCCCCCACTTCGTCGACAATCTCTGTCTGCCCATCTAATTCTAACGACCACATTTGAAGCGTCTTTTTAGATCGATCCTCACCCGCTGTCGTATAGACTAGCTCTTCGGTTGGACCCCACGTAAAGTCTAGCGCCCCTGCTGTTGTCAAACGGGTAATCTGCTCCGTACTAACATCAAATATCCATAAGTCTGCACTATCTCGACTTGCTACATTTTGGACAGCTACATCTTGGATAGCTGGGTTTCGACTAATTGCCGCCCGATTAAGTGTTGCTGACGTGGTTCCTCTTTCCGCACTGCCCAAAAAAGCCAGCGTCGAGCCATCTGGCGACCAGCTTGGCTCCCAGTTACTAAAGGTACTTAATCGCCTCACATTTTCCTTGTTCTTATCCAGTAGATATAGACCCTGATTCGATGCAATCGCAATCTGCTGACCGTCAGGCGACCAAGCGGCATCGCGGCTTTCAAACTGCACAAATGGCTCCGCAAATCCACTTTCTATATCAACCGTGTAGACTTTTTCGCTTTCATCACTGTTGAATGTTGCAAACAATGTTTTGCTATCGCTTGTCCAAGCGAAATGACTTACGTTTCCTTGCGATGGAATTGAAAGCAATCTTGTAGACCCATCAACTACCTCAACTGCTTTGAGAATTTCAAAAGAGTCTCCGTCATCGTTTGTCAACTGCTCCCGAAATGCAATCTGTTCTCCACTGGGCGACCATAAAATTGCATTCTTCATCTGCTCGGAATCTGTTAACTGCATTGGTTTGTCTACTGTGAATACAACCCGCTGCTCTTTTTGCAAAGCATCAATTTTCGTTGCGCGAATGGCCGCCACAAATATCTGTGTACCGCCCTCCGTATCACGCAAAAATGCGATCTGCTGCTTCTGCGGCGACCAGATGGGTGAATAGCCGTTGATCTTCAAACTATATGGTTCGTCCAGCAACTCGTGCATTACGTACAGCATCTTCTGCCCACTGCCCTTAGAGAAGACCAATGGCCGATTCATCTCTAACAGATCTAACTCGGATCTTCTTTCAATGTTGTACCCTTTAATGTCTGCTGCTTCAAGCGCGGGTGCTTTAGTAATTGATGCGTTAGCAGTCAGGATCTCTTTAGTCGGAATCTCTTTAGCCGAGATCTCTTCAGTAAAGAGATTAGCCGCTGAGATAGCATTTGGAACCTCGGCCTCACTGCTTGGCGTAACAATTTGCTGCACAGTACTTTGCAATTCGTCAGCAAAAATTACTGGGCCTTCATGGGTTTTTGCTAATGCAAATATACCACAGGCCGTTGCAACTAAAAACAGCATAAGCGCTATAAATTGGGGCGAAATGGTAGACAGATATGCCAAAATTTTTGGTTGCTCTTTGACGCCGGCAACGAGTGTTACTCTTGCCATTTGATCATTAAGCCAAATATCAATTTTATCTTGATAGGTTCGTAACGGATCCATCATCTCCGTATCAACCGTAACTTCTATCTCCAAAGGAAATTTCATCGTTTCTGCATCGTGCGAGATAGATTCATTTACCTTTAGCCAACCGCGTGCTTTGTCATAGTCGAAACGCACACTCTCGACCGGCCCACCATCGTTCTGTACAATGAACGTAATGGTTTTGCGGGTGCCGGTATGCATTGTCCCAAAATCAAGCAGCGTTTGAGAAAGAATAGGCGTCGGCGGCTGGTTTGGGTCAATATACCCCGAAGCCATAGATGATTTAAAACTTCTTTTGAGACCATTGTATGCCTCGGTAATTTCGATAAACCGTTCTTCGGCCGCATACTTTTCTTCGCCCTGTTGAAACTTATCGGGATGGTATTCACGAGCGAGCCGACGATATTTTTCTTTTATTTCATCTAAGGTTGCGTTTCTCGGAACTTGAAGCGTCTTATAATGTTGTTTCATAGCTTATCAATACGTGTAGGGGTTACGCTAAGAATGGTGTTGTTTTGTTGAATGTAAGGCGGCGAAGATGGGCACGGTTGTGAAGGGATGAAGCTAATACACTCCTAGAATAAAGCATTTTTTTTATATATACTTTACTAGTCGGAATCCAATTGGGTACGGTAGTTCAACGCTTCATATACTCATGACAAATTGTAAGGTCGGCGAAACAATGATTCTTCAGGATCTCGCATGGTTAATCAGCCATTTCAGATGACAGTCACTGCCGTGAGTAAGCAAATTGCTAATGATCTTATGCCACCGCATCACCTGTGGTGATGGTCACCAGAAGCATCGCTTTCCTATTTTTGCACTTTCTCGTATAAGATTTCTGTATCTATTTACCTTGCCTAATTATCTGTCCGGTGAGCACGCCCTCGTGCGGGATCGGAGCCAGAATCATCGGGAACGCAGCCGCACGAGGGCGTGCTCACTTTGAGTAAATTTTTGTTTGCTAGATGAAAACCCATACATGAATAATGCGTTCACTGCGTCACTCATATGAGCGCTGGTCAAACAATGTTATCCTCCTAAGTGCCCATTTAGAAGATACCCGCAACCTATCGAAAACGTAATTTATTCAGAGTTCGATTACTGAAAGATTTTTGCAAGACTTAAGGTTGAACCTAATCCATTATACTAAACACGAGAAGACAAAATTCTTGCATTGATACAAAGCACCTCGCCGCACACTTGCATTACACATAAAATTACACACAAACTTCGCTGCACTTTGCACCATTCACTGCTCTACACTCCGTCTACATCCTTACTGTTATATTCTTACCGTCGCTTTTACTACACTTTTAAGTTTTTTCAAAAAATAAAATATTGCATTTAGGCCGTTCGTCTGCCCTACTTATCGATTGAGGCCATCCTAGAATTTGATATGTTTCATAATTTGGTATTTGGTATGCCGCGCAAATAATCAAGATAGATCAACAGCTCCGATTTACGTTGATGCGAATGTTCTCTAGATCGCACCATTTGGCAAAGCCCCATCATGCCTGTCGTTTGTTGGCAATGTGGCCGTTATTTTTTGAACATTACTTTTGTAGTATCTTTTTGAGCAGTTTGCCGTCAAAATATATATACCCTCAACTACGGCAAAATTATGATCTGGTTGTAGGCCAATAACTATCTGCAATGGTATCTGTTCACTTTAAGTAAGTTTTTGCCTGCTATGTGAACTGTTACCTGTAATGAATCTGTCTTCGATTTTCGTCACCTCTCCTTTCAATTAAGTTAAGAGTTAAATAAATATGCTACGAGATAATTTCTTTTATATTCTGCTAGGTTTTATTGCGATTATTCTGATCGGGGTGACTATCGGATTACAGCTTATGCTCCTTTCCGGGCGCTCTGCGGATGAACCATCCACAGCCGACTCATCTTCGATTACTCAACCTGCTACAGTCGAAAACGGTAGCGATGCGAATGTCTCTGATGAGCAAGCTGTTGCAATGGTGATCAATACGCCAACAAGTACACCGATTGTTATTGCAGTCGAACCGATCGATTCTTCTGCCACATCTGCATCAATTATTGTCGAAGTCACAGCAACGCCTGTACAGTCGGCAGATATATCGATAACCGAGCCGCTACCAACAGAACTTCTACCAATCGAGCTTTCACCAACAGTGACGCCGTTGACAGCATCACTACCAGAAGAGCCCTTACCAACAGATACTGTTCAGCCAACGCAACCACTACCTACTGCAACAGTGGTGACTATTAATCCCACGAGTACACCCTTTCTCGCGGCTGATTTTGAATTTGCATATGTCGATAGCCGCCCAGAGTGCGTTCTCGTCACCAATGTAGTGGCGAATCTCTTTGAAGAATGGGGATGGTCAACACGGCAGGTTCAGTTTGCATCGATTGCAGATATTTTTGATGTAACACTATACCAAGATGAAAATGAGACGCGACCAGACCTAACTTTCTGTTACCGCGATCCAGAAGATAGGGAACAATTTTTGGCACAGGATGGCTCTGACCTAGAACTTATCTCTTCTGGATATACACAAGTTGAGGAACAGAAATATTATATTTTGGCTCATTCAAGCGTGCCAGTACAGCTTCGATATGAGAATGCCTGTATTTTAGATTTCCTAAAGAATTTAGAGATTAGCGATACTTCGCTCAATACCTCAAGTTCAGCTCAATGGCTCGCAGAAAATGCTGATTTAGTGGAGACTTGGGGAACTTGTACAGCCGGAAGATAGTCGGAAGATAATCAGTAGATACTCAGTCGACCAGAACGCCCTCCCTGTTTATAGTTTATAAGTAGCCAATTAGCAGTAGTGTCCATCGCTGAAATTATAGGATCAAACCCGAAGGTTTAATGAAGGTGTCGAATGTATAGAAGTAGATTTATTATCACCAGTATAGCAATTTTTATGCTATTTTTTGGTCTCAACCAGTGGGCTGAGACACGCGTGCTGAAAGCTCAAGAGAGTGCGCCAACGGAATCCCTAGAAGCAACAGGTGCCAGTTCGATTGTTGTGACATCTAAAAATTACTCGGAGCAACTTATCCTAGGGCAGATGCTGATCGCTTTGCTTGAAGATACAGGCTATGCAGTAACAGATAAAACAGGGCTAGGCAATTCGACCGCAGTTCGCAGTGCGATAGAGGCAGGCGAGGTCGATCTTTACATCGAGCTAACCGGCTCCGCTTTATCCGTTTACCATAGCCTGCCTTCGTCTGCGTTACCCACTGATGCAATGACCGCTCATGCGCTTGCCAAAAGTTTGGATGCACCACTGGGTATTACTTGGCTCGATCCTGGCTCTTTTAACAATACATTTGCGATGATGGTCACCGATGATCTGCTTGCGAAAGGAATCGACAGCCTAGATGCGCTGGCTGTCTACATGAGCGCAAATGATTCACCACTCTCGATCTGTGTAGAAAGCGATTTTTATGGCCGAGAACAAGATGGATTGTTGGGAATGCAAACGCAATATGATTTCGCTTTTAAGCCCGAAAATGTGCTCTTAAGCGATCTAGATGGTGTGTATGAAGGGTTGCGCAATGGCGACTGCGACATTGCAGAAGGATATGCAACCGATGGGCGAATTCCTGCTTGGGGCTTTACAACGCTAGTAGATTCGCTGGCCTTTTTCCCTTTCTATAATCCTGCGCCCGTAGTGCGGCAAGAGGTGCTTGAACAATATCCCGATCTAGCACCTCTTTTAAATTCGGTATCGGCACTGTTAGATGATGATACAATGCGGCAGCTAAATGCACGCGTAGATATTGGTGCAGACAATCTCTTTGGGAGTGGCGATGAAGAAACACCAGAAGACGTGGCTCGCAGCTTTCTATCTGACAAAGGGTTGATTAAACCGCCACCCATAGTAATCTCTTCGAAGAACTATTCCGAACAGCTTATTTTAGGCCAAATTCTTATCCGTCTATTGCAAGAATCAGGCTATGATGTTGTAGATAAAACAGGTATTGGCGCATCGCGTACGATTCGCGCTGCGATGGAAAATGAAGCAATCGATCTCTACATGGAGTTAACTGGCTCTGCCTTATCTGTCTATAACAAACTCCCTGCCGAAGCGCTGCCGACAACGGCTGAGCGTTCTTATGAGCTTGCTCGAAGTTTGGATTTGGGGCGTGGTATTACCTGGCTTGATCCTGGTCCGTTCAACAACACATACGCCATCATGACAACAGAGCGGTTAGCCAGTGAAGGCATCGATAGCTTAACTACCCTCGCTGACTATATGAATTCCAATGATTCGCCCTTAACGATTTGTGTAGAGAGTGATTTCTATGGACGCGAGCAAGATGGGCTCGTCGCAATGCAGCAGCACTATGGCTTTGAATTCAACACCGAAGAGATTATTTTGACTGACTTCGATGGTCTCTATTCTAGCTTGAATGATGGCAGTTGCGATTTAGCTGAAGGGTATGCAACAGATGGACGAATCAGCGCATGGGATTTTATTGTGCTGGAAGATACGCTTTCATTTTTCCCCTTTTACAATCCTGCACCGGTCATTCGTACAGATGTCCTAGAGATTCATCCTGGGTTGTCCGATTTGCTTAATGCCCTCTCCCCATTGCTTGATGACAAAACGATGAGACGTCTAAACGAGCGCGTCGATATCGGCGAAGATAGCCGCTTCGGGAGTGGTGATGAAGAGACCCCGGCAGAGGTGGCAGAAAGCTTCTTGTTAGAGGTTGGTTTTATCAAGCCTCCACCAATTGTTGTCTCATCTAAGCCCTATACAGAGCAACTTATTTTGGGCAAAATTCTGGTCAACCGATTGGAAAGCGCTGGCTACGATGTGGAAGACAAGACGGGTATCGGCTCATCATTAACAATCCGCGATGCAATTGAAAATGGGGAGATTGATCTTTATTACGAGCTAACTGGCTCCGCACTTTCACTGTACAACAAATTACCATCTGCTGCGCTGCCAACCGATCCAGATCGTGCCTATCTATTGGCAAAAAGTCTTGATGCGGAACGTGGTCTCATTTGGTTAGACCGTGGCGCGTTTAACAATACTTATGCAATCATGACGACCGATCCGCTAATTGATTCGGGAATCGATAGCTTGGATATACTTGCAAAGTATATGAACGAAAACGATGCCCCTTACTCTCTTTGTGTGGAAAACGATTTTTATAGTCGAAGCCAAGATGGTCTTCCTGCAATGGAGCAAGTCTACGGATTTAGCTTTGACCCAGAAAAAATAACGCTGACCGATTTAGACGGTGTTTATGATGCATTGCGTAATGGGGAATGTGACTTTGCCGAAGGTTACTCTACGGATGGACGTATTGCCGCTTGGGGATTTACAAATCTTATAGACTCCCGTTCATTCTTCCCGATTTACAACCCTGCACCCGTTGTTCGGGCCGAGGTGCTTGAAATTCACCCAGAGCTTGAGGAAATTCTTCAGCCTGTGACGGCGCTACTCGACGATAAGACGATAACGTCGCTAAATGCCCGCGTGGATATCGGCGCTGATAGCTCCTTTGGCAGTGGTGATGAAGAGACACCCGATCAGGTTGCCAAAAGTTTCTTGATTGATGCTGGTTTGATGGAAGCCGAGTTAGCTTCAACCGAAGAGGCAGATGCAGAAGAGACAGATGCAGAAGAGAGTTCGGCTGCCGAAACTGATGCAGGAGAAGGGGAGTCATCCGCTAGTGAAAGTAACCCGGGCAATACTGGCATGACAAATGTGCCGAGTGCAGACGTCACACCTACTCCTGCTGTGACTGCAACATTGGAAATAAGCGCGACAGAAACAGTTACCCCAGAAGAAATTGTTTCAACCGCTACTGTTTCAACAGCTACTGTTTCAACAGCTATGCCTATCACAGAAACAGTCACCGTATCAACTACTGCCCCAGCGAGAGCAGCCACACCCGCTGTGAGCACGACCGCTACAGAAGATGCGCCAGAAATTAATGCCGAACCAACCACAGCGGAAAATAACGTGGATGAGGTAATGCTAGAGGTGACTGGAACAGTAACTTCGACTGGTGTAATAACTAGTGTAATGACTAGTGTTGATATAGCCGAAGTTGAAGCAACTACGACTTCCACTATAACGCTAGCGGCAACACGTACACCGACTGAAGTACCAGCAGCAATGCCAGAGACGGCACCGACACCCTCTGCGACACCAGCAGTAACACCAGCAGCAACACCAGCCACAGAGAATTCAAGCGTGGAGACTTTCGTGGTTGCTTCACAAGAAGCGACTGTGGATCATCTGCTGGCGCAGTTCTTAATTTTGTTGCTCACTGATTTGGGCTATGCGGTCGAGGAAAAGAGCGGTTTTAGCGATTCAAACACATTGCGTATGGCACTGACCGCGGGTGAAATTGATTTTTACCCAGAACGTACGAGTACCACATTGACTGAGTATCATGGCCTGCCCTTGGATACGCTGCCCACGAATGCGCAGGAGGCATTTGCATTGGCGCTAGAGTTGGATGCGCGTAATGATATTACTTGGTTAACGAACGGAGCAATTGAGGAGCAACACGCACTCGTTGTAAGCGATCAACTGGCAGAGCAGGGTATTAGCACGATTGAAGAGTTGGCCTCGTTGATGAATGACAGTACGCCTGATTTGGGCGTTTGTGTGGACACGGCATTCTTTACCGAACGCAACACGGGCCTTTATGGATTGCAGTCTGCTTATGAATTCCGATTTTATACAGTAAATGTTGTGCTGCTTCCCAACAACGAAATGTTGGATGGGTTGCATAACGGTCTCTGCGACGTTGCATACGGTATCAACACAGATAGCCGTTTGACGGCTTGGGATTTAACCGTGCTTGAAGATACAAGAGATTTCTTTGTCGCTCAGGCGCTGGCACCAATTGGTTCAACGCAGCGTTTGGCTATGATAGATGGACTGGATGAGAAAGTTGCCACATTGGAAGGGCTCTTAACAACTGATATATTGGGCGAATTGGGGCGTCAAGTTGAGTTTGGTGAAGATGGCGAGATTGAAAGTGAGGATGAAGCAACGGTTGCCGCGGTTGCTGCTTCGTTCTTGTGCGAGAACGAGTTGATATCGAACTGTGATGAGTAATGGCGAACTGTTGTTTATTTCGAATATGATATATCTGGAACGATGGGCATCTTGCCGCGATCCAAATTAGCCTTTGTTTGATTTAGTAAGATGCTCAAAACTGATGAATGAACCAAAAAGGGTTGGTTTTTGATCTTGTAAGAGATCAAAAACCAACCCTTTTTGGTTCATTCAATTCGACATTAGATCATTCAAGAAAATAAAATATACTTTGTGGTCGCAAGCTAAACCAGAAAATTGCTTAAATCTGTATAATTATTTTTCTGGCTTAACCTTAATCCTTGAACTCGGCCACCAATGCACCCACCGTTGCTTTAGCATCCCCATAAAGCATACGCGTATTCTCGGCGAAGAAGAGCTTGTTGATCAACCCCGAGAAGCCCGCACCTTTGCCGCGCTTTAATACATAAACCGTCTGCGCTTCGTGAACGTTGATAATAGGCATTCCATAGATGGGGCTATTTTCGTCCGTTAACGCAGCGGGATTGACCACATCATTTGCGCCGATGACAATCGCGACATCCACCTGCGACATGGTTGGGTTGGCATCGTCCATTTCCACCAACTGTTCGTAGGCAACGTCAGCTTCGGCCAGCAATACATTCATGTGACCAGGCATTCGGCCTGCCACAGGATGCACCACATGACGAACTTCAGCTCCATTCTCTTCTAAAATTTCGCCCAATTCTTTGACAACATGCTGTGCCTGCGCCACGGCCATTCCATAACCAGGAACAAAGACTACATTGCGGGCCGCTTCCAGAACATAATACGCATCTTGTACGCTAGATGCCTTCATCTCGCCAACCACTTCGCCATCTGCAATTTGTGCCGTTGCGCCAAAGCCACCGATTAACACATCGAGTAACGTGCGATTCATCGCCTTACACATAATTACCGTTAGAATCAGGCCGCTGGCACCCACTAGACAGCCCGCCACAATTAACACATTATTTTGGATCACGAACCCCGCGACAGAGGCTGCCAAGCCCGAAAGACTGTTAAGCAAAGAGACCACGACTGGCATGTCGCCACCGCCAATTGGCATAACGGCCATAATACCCAATGCTAGCGACAGGATGATCCCTAGCACAAGCAAGACATATCCTACAGCACCGAAATTGAGAAAAATAAATCCCAAAAGCAGCAGTAACAGTGCCGCAACAATGCCTAGGTTAAGCATTTTTTGCTTGTCGAAAACTTTGGCTGTGCCGTCGATACGACCAGACAGTTTGCCCCAAGCGTAGATGCTGCCCGTTGCCGTAACGCCACCAATCAAAATTGTTAGAAAAATGGCTGCGGCGGTGAAAAGCGGCGATGAAACACCTGCTAGCTCTGCGCTTGGCAGATTGAAGATTCGATCATACTCGGCCCAACCAACCAACAGGCTTGCTATCCCGCCCGACCCGTTAAAGAGCGCAACCAATTCGGGCATTCCTGTCATTTGCACTCGTGCTGCCGCTACGCCGCCGATCAGTGCGCCGACGGCCAATCCGCCCGCTATCCACATCCAGCTATCAAACACATTGCTGTTGACTAAAGTCGCAACCAGCGCGATCAACATGCCGATTGCCGAGAGTTGATTGCCGCGGCGAGCCGTTTCTGCCGATCCCAACATTTTGATGCCGTAGATAAAAAAGATAGCGGCAATAATATAGCTAATATTAATCAAAAGTTCCATCTAATTGTCTACCTTCTTCTTGAACATGCCGAGCATTCGATCGGTTACCATGTAGCCGCCGACGACGTTAACAGTTGCAAAAATCAATGCCATCATGCCTAAAATCATTGATACGGTTCCACTGGCGCTGGACATGGTTGCAAGCAGTGCGCCAACAATTGTAATGCCCGAAATTGCATTCGAACCCGACATCAGTGGCGTATGCAATTGCGACGGCACCTTAGAGATTAATTCTGTCCCCAAGAATGCCGCTAATATAAAGATAAAGAGTAATAATATTAATTCCACTATTGTTCCTTTATGTGGAAGACTAACATGATAGAAGGCTGAGGCAAGGAAAGCTCTGTCAGACTCTCATTTCTTTGTCTCAGCCTTTACCTTAGCCTCACTTAATAAATCGTTCGTTAACAATTTTTCCATCTTTGGTTAATAGGCTGCTTTGGATGATCTCATCTTCTGGATCAAGCGTTAATGTTTGCGCCTCTTTGTCCCAAAAATGGTCGATGAAGTTGTATAGATTTGTCGCATAAACTTGGCTTGCATGGCCCGGTACATGATTTTCTAATTTGCTGATGCCGATGATGCGAACGCCATTTTCGGTGATCACCTCTTCGTCGGCCTTTGTCCCGGCTACGTTGCCGCCTGTTTCTGCCGCAAGGTCAACAATAATGCTGCCTGGCTGCATTCCCGCGACCATATCCGCGGTGAGCAGTGTTGGCGCAGGCCGCCCAAAGAGCTTGGCTGTTGTGACAACAATGTCCGATTCGGCGCAAACTTTTGCCATACCCTGTCGCTGTATTTCCAACTGCTCTTCAGTGAGCGCTTTGGCATAGCCCTGCTCGGTTTGACCGGTTTCGCCGACGTCGATCTTGACGAACTTTGCGCCCAACGATTTAACCTGCTCTTCGACAACGGGGCGCGTGTCGAATGCCTGTACGCGACAGCCTAGCCGCTTGGCCGTTGCGATTGCCTGTAAGCCCGCAACGCCAACGCCGATCACAAAGACACGAGCAGGCGAGATCGTACCAGCAGGCGTCATCATCATAGGCAAAATTTTGTTGAGCCGCTCTGCCGCGACAATAATTGAATAGTAGCCAGCAAGGTTAGCCTGCGAGCTAAGCACATCCATTTTTTGTGCGATGGTTGAGCGCGGGATCATTTCCATGCTGACTGCACGAACATTGTTTGCCGCAAAATCGTTAAGTAGATCAGCATTGTTAAATGGATCGAGCGTACCAATGAAGAGCGCATCTTTTTTCATCTCGGCGATTTCGGCTGAGCTTGGTTTTTCGACACCAAGAACAACGTCTGCTTTGGCCCGTGCGCTGCTTGCATCCGACACAAACTCAACACCCGCATCACTGTACGCTTGATCAAGGTAGCCTGATTGGTCACCCAAACCTGACACGACCATTACGTTTAAGCCCAATGCGGTGAGCTTTTTTGCCGAGTCAGGCGTTAGAGGGGTCCTTGTTTCCCCAGATTCTTTTGACTTTGGAACAAATACTTGCATCTATTTCCCTTACTGTTTCGTTTATGCTCATATCGACAGGTGGATAACATTTTCACGTTTTTTTAACCAAAATCCGCTGGTTTTGCCTCTCCGTTTATATCTTTGTCGATATGAGCGTTTGATTAAACTATATTTAATTTATTTAAGTGTGCTTGAACATTTAAGTATATTCGGAATAGCCTAAAATATATAAGGCCAATCCAGAAAAATAAATATATGCGCACGGGTTCTTAGCTAGTGCAGTGAAACAACTAAGCGTGCTTGTTGAACATACCCTACGGTATGGTCAATTTTCTGGTAACTATTTAGATTAGTGCCTAAAATCGAGAGTAATAGATAGATGACCATAAATGTAATCTTGATTTTTTGGTTCCTCGCGCTCTACGCGGAAATAAATACTTGGCACTAACTTTTCAGCCAGCTATCTATAAAAAGTACGCTGCGGCACACTAGATTTTTGCCGACCACCTGTATACTTATAAATTAACGCAATAAAAAACAGCACCAGTAATCTAGCACCGCACCTGTAGGTTAAGCTATTTTGTATATGAGGGAATTTAGCTATGGTAACTCAAATTAAACGTTCTAGGCTATTCTAAAAAAACAAAATATACCGTATGGCTGCAATCTACTTCAGAAAAAGTGCTAAAATCTGTACAGTTATTTTCTTGGGTTAGCCCTAATTAGTAGGCCATTGTGCGATAGACAGCACGTGCTATCAACAAAAGAAAGTAAGTGCTCGCACAGAAAAACGGATGTCATATTTTGGCTCAAAACACAAATTTGTAAGATTAAATCTCGGCAGAAATTCTGATCATATTGTACACTATAATGTATAAACGTATAATATTTTTACTCACTATATTAAAATTGTGCCAAACAAGAGTTAATCAAAAAGATGCCAATAACAATGTCAGCTCCAGAATTTGTAGATGATGATATCGAACTGTTTTATGAACAGCTTAATATTCCGCGCCCAATTTTGATTGTCATCTCCGGGCCAAGTGGGGTTGGGAAAGACGCAACGTTAAACTCTTTAAAAGAGACTGGGCATCCATTTCACTTTGTTGTAACGGCCACCACGCGCCCAATTCGCCCTGGCGAAGAAGATGGAGTGGATTACCACTTTGTTTCGATGGGCGAATTTGCCGAGATGATCGACAATGATGAATTGCTTGAATATGCGGTGGTTTATGGCGACTATAAGGGCATTCCGAAAGAGCAGGTGCGCAAAGCACTGGCAAGCGGTAAAGATGTTGTGATGCGCATCGATGTGCAAGGCGCAGAGACCATTCGTCAACTGGTGCCAAACGCTATTTCTATCTTTCTAAATGCTGAAACAGAAGAAGAACTGGTTCGACGGCTGTGTGACCGCAAAACCGAAGCAGATGGAAAGCTAAAAATGCGTATTGCCACAGCACGTCAAGAGCTGAAGCGCATTGGCGATTTTGACTATACGGTCGTCAACCGTGTCAATTCGCTTGAAGCAACAGTCCAAGACGTGTTGAGTATCGTCCGTGCAGAAAAATGTCGCGTCGACTGGACGCCAATCGAGCTTTAATAGCAAGACTGTTTCAATAAAAATTACTCTGCTCTGAACGGGTCTTGGCTTTATAAGTAGTCTTGACTTTAATAGACAATCTCCCGCAAACACTAACTCGCGCCTTTGCGCACAAAAAGGGCAATCGTTTTGAACGAAACATCAGACGCAAAAGACTCATCAATCAGTGACCCAAGCAAGCAAGATGATGTGCTGAGCACACAGCGCTCCTTGCCGTCAGGCAATACCCTAGATGAGAGCAAATCGACACGGCAACGGATGCTCGAAATCGAGTCTGCGCCTTCATCTACTGAGGCAACCTCTTCCTCCCTTTCTCGCTTTTACCTCAAACTAGCGCCACCGCACGTTACCTACGCATTGATTGCACTAAATGTACTTGCCTTTATAATCATGATCGGGTACGGATTTCGTGAATACAATACATGGAGCGGACCTGAGGATATGCGCGTACTCGTTGACTTGGGTGCCAAGGTCAATAATCTGATTGTTAATGGTGAAATTTGGCGTCTGTTAAGTGCAACTTTTTTGCACATCGGCGCAATTCATCTCCTCATGAATCTCTACGCCCTGTATGCATTTGGGCCAATGGTAGAAGGCTACTTTGGGCACGCACGTTTCTTAGCTATATACATCATTGCTGGGTTGCTTGGCAGCATTGCCAGCTTTGCGTTTTCACAGGCTGTATCCGCGGGCGCATCGGGTGCAGTCTTTGGATTGGCCGGCGCGATCATTGTTTACTTCTTGCGCTATCGTAACAACTTTGGCTCGCGCGGTCGCGCCATCCTACAAAACATGCTCATGGTCATCGGCATCAATCTAGTCTTTGGGCTTAGTATGCGCGGTATTGATAACTGGGGACACATGGGTGGCCTAGTTGGTGGCGCAATAGCCGCATTTGGACTTCTGCCCAAATATACTCAGTTGACCGCACGCCAAATGCTGCCCCAAGGAGATCCTCAACAGCTTCCCGAAGAAGAGCGCACAGTTTTTAACATCGGTTGGGTACTTGCTTGTGCCGCACTTTTATGGATCCTTTTCCAGTCGGCCAGTCGCATCACACCGCTATTTCTATAATTTATTAAATAATATGGTTCAGCCAGAACTCATGTGGCTGACAGAGTGCGACGCACTCGACACCGGAATGTGCTCACAACACGGAATACCATACAGAATGAACTATTGTCTCAACACATAGCGCTGTGACTACTATAACGCTATGTGTACTACAACGCTATGTGTACTACAACGCTGTGACTGCCTACAAGTCTTTATAAAATTCCATCCATCACCACAAACTAGAGCACCCTATGATCTTCCAACGAAAAAGTGGCGTCTTATTGCACCCATCCTCCCTTCCCGGATCCTATGGAATCGGTACACTGAACCAAGCCGCTTACCACTGGGTAGACTTTCTCGAACGGGCTGGACAGCAGATCTGGCAGCTTTTGCCCCTTGGCCCAACCGGCTACGGCGACAGCCCCTATCAAAGCTTTAGCTCTTTTGCCGGAAATCCTTATTTGATCAGCTTAGAGCAGCTTGTCGAAGAAGGATTTCTCGAGCAGGCCGCGCTGGATCGAGCGCCAGAATTCACCTCGAATCAAGTCGACTATGGCGCGATTTACGAGTGGAAATTGCCGCTACTGCGCACTGTTGCCACAAGCTTTCAACAAGATAGTGCAGCCAAAGGTAACCTAACTGAAAAGCGAATAGAGTTTGAACAATTTTGCACCGAAAATGCTGAGTGGCTAGACGACTTCGCACTCTTCATGGCGCTTAAAGATGCCCACAATGGCGCGCCATGGATCGAGTGGGAAATGGATCTGCGCAGTCGCAAAAATTTTGCAATCAAAGCTGCCACAAAAACCCACGCAGATCTGATATATAGCCATAAATTCAACCAGTGGCTCTTTTACCGCCAGTGGAACTGGCTGCGCACTTACGCCAACGACCGCGGTATCCAAATTGTGGGCGACATCCCCATCTTCGTGGCAATGGACAGCGCCGATGCGTGGACAAATCCGACCGAATTCTTCCTCGATGATGCCTCCCAGCCGACAGTGGTAGCAGGCGTGCCGCCAGATTATTTCAGCGAAACCGGCCAACTTTGGGGCAATCCGCTCTATCGTTGGGACAAGATGAAGGCCAACGACTATGCGTGGTGGCAGCGTCGCATCCAAGCGGCGCTACGGCTCTATGATATCGTACGCATCGATCACTTTCGCGGCTTTGCCAACTACTGGGAGGTGCCAGCAGCCGAGGAGACAGCCGCGAATGGTCGCTGGGTAGATGGGCCGGGTCCACACTTCTTTCAGACGCTCGAGAGGAAGCTTGGGGCGTTGCCAATTATTGCAGAAGATCTGGGAGAAATTGACCAAGCTGTCTTTGATCTACGCGACCAGTTTTCGCTCCCCGGCATGAAAATTCTCCAGTTTGCCTTTGGCGGGGACGCAAGCAATCTCTTCTTGCCGCACAATTACGCACCGAACTTTGTTGTCTACACCGGCACCCATGACAACGATACGACGGTCGGTTGGTATAACGCGAGCCCGGATCATCTGCAAGACCACCTGCGCCGATACTTAAAAGTAGACGGCAACGACGTGGCATGGAGCCTGACCGAAGCCGCATTTCGCAGTGCAGCCGCTACCGCGATTGTGCCGCTGCAAGATCTGCTGCGCCTAGATAGCAGCGCCCGCATGAACCTGCCCGGGCGCGCGAGCGGCAACTGGGGCTGGCGCTATCATGCCGACCAATTAAACGATCATCTTGCCGACCAGCTACGCAACCTAACCGAGCTGTACGGGCGCATGGCGCATGAATAAATGGAATATTGTTGGTCTACGCGGCCTGTGGGACGACATTCAATCATCTCTTTGGTTTCGGCCTGGATTAATCTCTTTATTCGCAGTTACACTTGCTTTAATATCACCCTATATTGATCAACTTACATCATTAAAATTTTATGTGATCGATGCAGATAACGCACGTACAATACTGTCCGTTATTGCGAGTTCCATGTTGACGATTGTAACAATGACCTTTTCGATCCTCATGGTTGCGCTAACGCTCACATCGCAGCAGTTCTCGTCGCGCGTTCTGCGCTCATTCACTAGCGATCGCGCTGCCCAAAATGTTTTGGGAATTTTGATCGGCTCATTTCTGTACAGCCTACTTGTACTGGTCACCGTCATTAACACAAGTAAAACAACCTTTGTGCCGCTGCTTTCTGTATTAATGGCAATCAGCTTTGCGCTAGTGGGTATTGGCACCTTTATCTTCTTTATTGATCACATTGCTAAGAGCATTCGTGTAAGCTATATCATTCAAACAATTAATGATGAAACCATAAAGCTTTTGGATGGTCGAGAAGTTGAAGAGGTGGTGGGCCACGCACAAATGAATCTCCCGCTGACTGATCCAGTTATGAATCAAGCCGAGGCATTTAGAATCAATGCGTCGACCGCAGGATATATACAAACAATCGATATAGAAAAGCTTGCAGAGCTTACTGCTGAATATGGCTATATCGCACAAATAGATGGTATGGCTGGGAGCTTTGTATCCAAAGGACGTCCATTACTTTATGTCTGGAACCAACCGACTCAGTCAGATATTGCCGAAACAGAAATAGCCCACGCCAAAGCAACACCAACCAAGGAGATCGGCAAAAGCGGCGATGTGCAACCTACACTCTCCAAAGATCTAATCGAAAAGATGCAGCAGCAATTCGATATTGGCGTAGAACGTACCATGTACGAAGATATTCTCTTTGGCATTCGGCAGCTTGTGGATATAGCGATCAAAGCCCTTTCGCCCGGCGTTAACGACCCAACCACCGCACGTAACTGTATACATTACCTCACCAACATTTTGATCCAAGCGATCCGCTGCCCGGACAAAAAAATTAGCTACTATAGTGAACAGGGCAACTTATGTTTGATTGGCCGCACATTGTCATTTGAAGCAATGGTGAATCTGGCATTTGATCAGGTTCGGCATTATGGCTGTTCGGATCCACTCATTGCAGAAATGCTGCTCATTGCGCTCTTTGAAATTGCCGAAGAGACAGGCAAACAAGAGCACCTAACCTTGCTTTGGCATCATACAAAACTTATTCGCAATCAATCCGATCTCGGTATTCAAATGCAGTACGACCGCAACCGGCTCAATAACCGTTTGCTTCAAATGGCAGGGCTACTAGAGCAGGATTACGAATCGGTTGCGCTTAACATCACAGACGAAAACAAATTAGTCTAACGACAGTTGAAACTACCGTCTGCTATGTGAAGCGACGCGAAAGCGTACAAAAGATTGCCTGCGTAACCTGTCTTTTAGCTGATTTCCTGTAACAGCAGGGCATTTCAATGCTCCGGCTTCAGTGCGGTTCGTTCCTACTGCGTGTATCTTCGGATGCTCACTTCATACACGTGTGACTTACGGTAATTACCGTACAGGATGCGCTCACCAAAACTGACTCTAAAGGTTTTTTGCTGAGATTACCTCTATAATTTCTGTACCCGTTATCCTACCCAAATCTATATTCGGGCACAGGCAAGCCAGATATTTTTGTTATAAACTAAAGGCTGACACATGATTAACCTTGTGTTACTTTTGCGGTAAATGACGCAGCTTTATTAGCGTATAGATCGAGCTTGCATTTATATCAAGCCTACGTTTATATCAAAAGGAGAAACTTATGTTACGCTGGTCAATCATAGCTCTTGTTGTTGCTATTATTGCTGGGGCGCTTGGACTTTCGGGCGTTGCTGGTGCTGCAACCAACATTGCATGGGCACTATTTGTTCTATTTATAATCCTCTTTGTTGTTGGCTTGGTAATGGGCAGACGTACTGTATAAGAGGTACTGTATATGAAGCCAGCGCACTGAAATGCGCCAAGCAGACATGTTCCTATGTAGATCGGTCGTCATTCAGTAGATTCGCGAATTGAGAGTTGTAATAACGAAAGCGGTAACCGTGGTTGCCGCTTTTTTGACTTTGTTGCCAGAATGTATCATCTTAATAAAGTTAGGACTAGTTTAATATCAGGCCTAAAAGTACGAGTTATACACGTCGTTTTTAGTAAAGTGAGTTCTTCAGATGCGATTTTACAGATGCACGCCGCGTTTGAGAAACTTACATTCCGCGAATGCTTGTCCTATTAATTGCTATATTGCATGCACCTTCGGATGCTCACTCCACAGGTATAGGCAACCCTAAAATTAAGAATTGATGATGCACTAGACTTGTTTGTGAATGTATCGTAACTAGGGCGGGCGTAAATGGCCATAAGCTTATTAGTCTAGTGTAAAAAAATTAACGATACGAATTTCCACTCTTTTTCTGGAGTAGCTTGTGGCCATACTATATATTTTATTTTTTGGAATGGCCTAGAACACATTAAGGATTTTATGAAGAAACTGCTTCTAATCATTGTAGATGCCTTAACACCGCGCGTCCTAGTCCCTGCTATGGAGAGCGGTCAACTACCAACACTCAACGCGCTGGTTGATGCTAGTCACTTTAATCCAAGCTGTACGACTATTTTCCCATCCATAACCCATGCCGCGCTTACGTCATTAGCTACAGGCAGCTACCCAAATAAAAGCGGTATTCCTGGAAGCCACTGGTTTGAAGAGAGCGACAATAAGGTTGTTCACTATACGGACGATATCCGCGCGATCATCAACCGTGGATCGAGTGAATTTTTTCAAGATATGTTAGTGCAGATGAATCGAGATCGCATCAAGGCCGACACAATCTTCGAAGTTGTAGAACGAGCCGGTCTCAAAGCAGCTTGCATCAATCACCTCGTTCATCGCGGTCTGCTCGAACACAAAGTCAATATTCCACTTTTGGCAAAGCTAGTTCCCGGTAGCTCAAAAATTAATACAGTAGGCGGTCCATCCATGCTCTACATGGGCGACTTGGTCCATACGCCGATAGAAACAGATACGGATCCACCGCCTGCCGCCGGAGTCAAACGACGCTATGGGTTAGATGACGAGTACAGTACCGATATGCTTCTCTATCTAGCCAGAGAAAAAGTGCTGCCCGCATTCACGTTAACTTACTTTATGGATAATGATTATGAGAGCCATAAAGTTGGGCCAAATAAGGCCATCGACGTGTTGATTCAGCTCGATAAAACAATCGCTCAGTTCTGCGATATTCATGGTGGTATCGAGCAAACGCTGGATGAGTTCTGTATCATACTCACAGGTGATCATGCTCAAACGGATGTAGAGGAGCATGAATCAAAGGCCGCTATTATTATAGAAGAGTTGCTTGCGGATGAGTTTAAAATTGCTCCTGTTGGCGCAGGCTGGAGCGACAAAGACGATCTGATTGTATGCCCCAATATGCGTACGGTTCAACTCTATTGCCAGAAACCAACTGCCGCCATCATTGAGAAGATTGTAAAGCACTTGCTAATAGATTCGCGAATCGATCAGATTCTGTGGCGCGCAGCTCGCACCGATCCAACTCAAACAGGCTATCAGGTCATGACCAAAGAGCGAGGTCTTCTCCACTTTTGGCCTGCTGCCGGTTCGGAACAAGGCCCAAATTCTGCCCAAGATGCTTATGGCCGTCTCTGGCACTGGCGCGGTGATTTAGCCGCAGTAGACGGTGTGGTCAATGCCGATGGCGTTTTGGCGTTCCCTACCTACCCAAATGCGTTCGAACGAATTGCTTGCGCGCTAGATGCGGAAAACGGTGGCCACATTTGGGCAACGGCCCAACTTGGCGCAGAGTTCCAAGTTTATAGCTCAACGATACATTTAGCAGGCGGCTCTCATGCCTCGTTGCATAAATTGGATTCCCACGTACCGCTTTTGCTCGCCGGGGCACCCGATAATATTTCGCTGCCCAAAGCACCGCGTACGCTCGACGTGCTTCCACTCTGTCTCTCAATTTTGGGGGTCGACTCGACGTACAGTATAGGTGCTAGCCATGTGGCATAAATGGACCGTTTATTCGATTCGTCGATGGTCTATTTTGTTCCTTATTTCAGGAATGTTGTTCCATTCTGTATCGACGCACTCTTTGTTGGCTCAAACAGATCCAGAAACGACTGGATCAATAGAGGAGCGTAAAGAGGATCTTATTGCCCCATTACAGGTTGATGTCCAGCCGCGCGCGCGTGATGACGAAATTGTGGACCGTTTGCAAAATATTTTGGAAGCCACAGAATGGTTTGTGGATCCGCAAATAGAGGTGCGCGATGGCGTTGTCTTTTTGCAGGGGCGAACGCAGCGAGACGAGTGGAAAGAGTGGGCCAGCACGCTTTCCCGCAATACGCAGGACGTAGTAGCGGTTGTCAACCGCATTGAAATTATCCCCCGTTCGATATGGGACTTCTCCCCCGCCTGGGCAGAGTTGCGTACCCTGTGGCGCGATGCAATTCAGGCATTGCCGCTTGTTGTCTTTGGTCTATTGCTTCTGGGGCTGACGTGGTTCTTGACGGGTCTAGCAGTGCGCATCGCGCGACAGTTTGTTCGAGGTCGTCTGCCTTCGCCGCTGCTTGCAAATGTGGTCGCATGGCTGGTGGCTGCCCCTATTTTGCTTATGGGGATTTATGTTGTACTGCGCATTGCCGGGCTAACTCAATTAGCGTTAACTGTACTGGGTGGTACAGGGTTGGCGGGGTTGGTGATTGGTATTGCATTTCGAGATATTGCCGAGAATTTTCTGGCGAGCATTCTTATTAGCATTCGCAATCCATTTCGTGCTGGTGACAGAGTGGATCTGGCAGGCTTTACGGGCATTGTGGAGCGAGTCACAACGCGCGGCACCGTGTTAATGACGCTGGATGGCAATCATGTACAAATTCCAAACAGCACGGTCTATAAAAGTACCATCACCAACTATACGGCAAACCCAAGCCGTCGCATGGATTTTGTCGTGGGGGTTGGCTACGATGCGGTAATACCAGAAGCGCAGTCTGCAATTGGGCAAATACTCACGGAACATCCAGCAGTGTTGGAAGATCCACAACCGTTGGTGCTTGTGGAAGAATTGGGCGTGTCAACCATCAATTTACGAGCCTATTTTTGGTTCAACGGTAGCCAGTATGAAGGCTTAAGACTTAAGTCATCACTCATTCGTTTTGCCAAACGTGCGCTAGATGATGCAGGGGTCTCGATGCCAGATGAAGCGCGTGAGGTGATCTTTCCCAACGGGGTGCCCGTTGTTGCCCAAACAAACGCCGAGAACGCAGCGTCATCGACTTCAGCGCAGCCAGAAACCGCAGATCTTGTGCCAGATCCTCTCTCTACCGACTCTGAAGGTGGCCTACGCAGCGAAGATATGCAGATTCAAGAGCAAGCGCGCCAATCTCGTTCGCCAGAGGAGGGCGAAGATTTATTGGACAAATCAAGCGCATCTTGAGAACTATATCCACAATTCAAGGCTGTACCACAAAGCATGTAAATGACTTTGTTAGGCTCAGTAACCTGTCATTCCAAAAAACAAAACATACAGTATAGCCATAGCTAAACCAGAAAATCGCTAAAATCCATATAATTATTTTTCTGGTTTAACCTAACGCCATGCACACACAATTTGGAACAGTCCCTATAGGTCGGCTAGATCTTCTATGCTGTCGTGCTCTGTATCTTCGATACCTTCTGCAACCCACCCCACATCTTTATCGGATGGTGCGTAGACCACTTCGCCCTCTTCATCGACTAAGCGATAACTGTCTCCTGTTGTATTAATTTTTGCAGCGGTAATTAGCTCATCAATCGCAGTCTGCATGAGTTGCAGATTCTCACCCGATTTATCGATCATTTCCCAGCGTTTAGCATCAAGTGATTTACGTTGGATTTGGTAATTCATATGAATTATTCCTCGTTGTGGAAGGGAACGGCAACAGATGCAATCTTATTTTCTCTGCTCCATTATACCTTTCGTATCATCTAATTATTTTTCGTAATTTCGAGGAGTATACAGCTTGGCAATCATAGAAATTGAATACTTCGCTGTCATCCTGAGCCAATATTGAACCAAAATAATCGTGTGCTGGCAAAAAGTCTCAAGGGAGTAGGCATTTTCCCAGGCGTCAAAACCCACCATCGGCGTGTCGCCCTGCATCAGTGAATGGCTCTAGACTAACCTCGATATGACAGTACCCAGTTAAGTACAAGAAGGCGACAGTCACTTCACAAGCCATTTTGCTTTAAAATCGTTATTGTTATTACAGACGGCAGCATCCGTTGAATTGAAGGCCATGCTCGGGTGCAATTTTCAAAAAGTAAGGATATACCATGACAGCAAAAGGTCTCAGGCTCTTCAGGATCTCATGTGGTTGACATTGAAACCAATCATCATAGATCCCCCATGTCGAGTGCGACGCACTCTGTTAAAGTTTCTGATGATGCCATCACCTTTTCAATCTATATGTACGACGATCCAGACTACCAAAACTCCTTTGATTCTGGCGACTGATGTTAAACCAAAAATGGCTTAAACCCCATACCTTTTATACAATGACCGCTGGACTGCAAAGCATCCACCACTTGCAGCCAAGCAGATGATTGGGCTTCATCGTCACTTTACGTTTGCACTTGAATCCTGCTTTCGGTTGCCCAAACTCGCTTTCATTGTTGGCTCCATTCTTACTTTGGTGTCGGCTAGCAATCCAGTTATTCCTTCTAGGTTTTGGGATCGCAAGCCAAAAGCTACTTCAGGACGCTTGCGCAACGCACTCAGAAACGCAGATTTTCCCTCTTTCGCCCAATTTGACTCCCAAATTCGGAAAAAGAATTCTGTTTTTGATTATTTACCCAAGGGCATCGCCGCACAAAACAAGCAGCTTGACCACTTTTTACGCAAAACTAAAGAGCTAAGAAACTGTCTAAAAAGGTCGTGCTGCGGGCAAGTATTCCGCGAAAGCGTCAATATCCATATCGATGCTTTTCTTGATGTTTTCGCGGAATACTTTATCCAACCTCGATGGACTTTTCAGACGGCTTCTATAGAAAAACAAAAAATGCGTGATTCTCTGTACGCAACACGCCTTGGTCGAGATGATGAGTTCATCGCAGTGGCTGGCGAAATCCTCTATAAGTACGTTGCCCACGATTTCTTCGGTCACGTCTTGCTGTAAAAGCACAAGTTTCGCGGCAAAAGTATTAAAAGGTATTAATATAGACGGATTTACCGTAACGGGAAGATGCAGGTATAATGATGGGCAAAATTAAAACATCAAACCCATTTATGAGTCCACTGTAAAAGACTAAAATGGTCACAAAATTCGCAGAATATTTTTGTTTTTTGTGGCTAACTCAGGGTTGTTGCAGTAGAGCCATTTACTTACCCACTCGCCCAGAACCTTATGCCCTATCCCGAATATCCACCTGCTGGACGCGCTCGCGCAAAGCTTTTTGCCGAGCGTATTATCAATCGCACCAAACATTTTGGCTGGAAAGAAGAGACAAAAAAGCCTACTATGTCTTCCCTGAAAAGTTCCGTACCCCATCTCAAAGAACCGAGATGGGACAAAAATTTTCAGGATAAGAAGCCCCGATACTCTACAGTAGTAGAGCCCCAAACAGAATCACATAATCGACGTGTCTTTCGGTTAGCTTGGCCCGTTATCGGCGAAAATTTCTTGCAGACGATGCTTGGGATCGTGGATACGTTTATGGTGGCGCTGATTGGCGCACAAGCACTAGCCGGTGTCGGATCGGCGATTCAGATTATGTTTTTTGTGATCGCCGCGCTAAGCGCAACATCGGTGGGCAGTTCGGTGCTCGTGGCGCAGGCGGTTGGCGCAAAAGATTTGGCCCGAGCAGGCAGCTTGGCAAAGCAATCGCTCGTGTGGAGCGTCATTATCTCTATTCCATTGATTGTTATTGGCCTCTCTGCGACCGAGCAAATTATCGGTATCTTTGGCATGGAACCAGCCGTGGCACAAATCGGTGTTGATTATCTGCGGGTGACAATGGGCACAATTTCGGTGTTAACTTTGCTCACGTTAAGCGGCGGTGTGTTGCGTGGCGCTGGTGATTCGCGTACGCCCATGCTGGCAACCGCTATTGCCAACGTCGTGAATGTAGTTTTGACTTATGGATTCATCTTCGGGGAGCTTGGGTTGCCCGAGTTGGGTGTGGTAGGCAGCGCCTGGGGAACATTCCTTTCGCGCATTATCGGATTTGGGATCCTCTTTTACTTTCTATGGCGCGGGCGCAACGGGGTCACGGTTCGAGGGCGCACAGATTGGTGGCCACGGTTAGGCACTGCGCGCCAACTGTTGCAGATTGGGATCCCTGCAGCAATCGAGCAGGTGCTGATATCGGTCGCATTGTTGACGTTGACGATTGTAGTTGCGCGTTTAGGTACGGAAACGTTGGCGGCCCAACGCATTGTCTTTAACGCACTCTCGATCTCATTTTTGCCTGGAATAGGGTTTGGCCTCGCTGCAACCGCGCTTGTTGGTCAAAGTGTGGGGGCTGGTCATCCAGAAGAGGGGCAGATTCTTGGCCGAATTGCGACGATTTGGGCGGTCATGTGGATGAGTGTACTGGGTCTCTTCTTTATCATTTTTCGCACAAACATCATCGGCTGGTTTACGGATGATCCAACTGTGGTTGTGATTGGTACGGGTGGTCTCTTCACCCTGGCATTGACGCAACCCTTTTGGGCAATCAGCATTGTGCAGAGCAGTGCCCTGCGGGGTACGGGTGATACACAGTACCCCTTACGCGTCAATACAATCGGCATTTGGAGCGCCGTTCTCTTGGGCGCTCTGTTTGCCATCTATCTTAATGGCAGCCTAGCCATGATCTGGTCCGCATTCTTGGTAACAGGGCCAATTTCTAGCTGGCTACTTTGGCGGCGCTTTCACCGGACGATTGCCGAGCCAGTTGTGTAGGCCCAATTTAGGCCATCCCCATCCATACTCTTTGTATGCTCGTATTGATTATCACGATCTGTCGAACCATCATAAGTGTAAACTTAAGCATCAAATTTCTCTAGCCCGGGTCCGTGACCTGGTGGGGGCTACTTAGGAGCGAAGTTTGCCATAGATCAACTACGTGTGGTCCATTCGCGGAATGTCGAGTATCTACTATCAGGCTGCTCGATACTAGTTTTCGTGATTTCGGATCGACCCACAGCGCTTCAACACACGTCGGAACCGCATAGATTGGTTCATGCAGACGAAGCACGGTCACAAATCTAGAGCGCTTTTCGCTCCCGTCTTTGCTTAATCTCACTGACTAAATTATCAAGCGTTTGATCAGCAAAAAGCTCGCGACGCTCCTCGGTATAATTTCCATAGCCAGTTGTATATTGGTTAATAAAACGTACCGTGTCTACAACGCCAATTTCTCGAAATAATATTTG
>ENA-ORXT01000406-ORXT01000406.1-marine-metagenome-genome-assembly--contig:-NODE-406-length-69374-cov-38.051344_pt1 | contig 69374 bp, 57 predicted proteins | sample MGYA00237868_ERZ511482 | MGnify/ENA metagenome assembly ERZ511482 | reverse complement strand
AATATGTCGGTGTCGATTAGAAGGTCAGCCACGTGACCAGTCGTCTCGGCGGGCCGCAACAGCGTCAAGGACAGGGCCGAAGGTAGCCGCAAGAACCGCATCAGGATCGGGCCTATCATCGAGGTAGTCGTCGACGGCTCGGCGGATCACTTGGGCCATCGTGAGCCTTCAGCGGCAGCGACTCGGTCTATTCGCTTTCGCTGTTCGTCGGTTAGATAGACCTGGGTACGAGTCGAGGACATACATCAGCGACGGATACCCAACTGTGCTTCCGAGACTTGTCGATTCAGAGCAGGCGCTCCATCGTCTGATCACAGGATCCAGCGGCTATCGATGAACTGTGGCTGATCGGCAAGTCGGCCAAGTGGGGGTCCAACGCCCCCGACGATCGCTCGTACCTGCGCATCATCATCGCCTACGAGGCGCGATGGCCTCGACCCGGGATGCGGCGGAAATACGTTGGCACGAGCTCTAACCGAAACAGAGGAAGCATCGCAAAGGCCAGACCTCGATAGCCGAAGAAGACCTGCATCGTGGCTGCGGTTGCGGCGTGGAATAACAGCGCAGCGAGCATCCAGCCATTTCGCAGCTTCCTTCCTACGAGCGCAAGTGGCGCCCCAAGCTCGACAGCAAGCGCCGCAGCGGCCATAAAGGGGATTAACCACCGAGTTTGCAAGACCGCGCTGGCCAGCGGAGGTTGCCGTGCACCGATCGTTTCCATACGCACTGCCGAGTAGCCAATGTGGTTCGCGAGTGTGTCAGCATCGAACCACGCCATGCCGCTGAGGCGTAACTTGGCGATGCCCGACAACACGTAAGTCGTCGCGGTTGCGATTGCGAGCAGGCGAATCGGCCATCCAAAACGGACGTCGGGTGCAACCGGCGACTTCGCCCCGGGCGCCCACGCTTGGGCGGTCGGCGCGAACGCAAGGATCAGCAGATGAATTGTGAACAGATGCTCGAAGTGCAGCAGCTGACCCCACGACGAGTGGTAGCTGGTCCAGCTCAGGACCAGGATCGCAAACGCTGGACCCGACACCCGAACTGCGATACCCACGGTGAATGCACATCCGCTGACCAGCAACGCTCCAAAGAGCAACCACATCGAGGTCGCTGACAGCGGCGTGTCCAAGACGCGAGCCACGCCGATGGGGTCAAAGGCCGACGGATCACGGCTTCCCAAACGGTCGAACTCGCGCACGTTGACCACCATGTAAACCGTGACAAAGGCTCCGACGGCGATCCGAATTGCTGCGAGCCGCTCGGCAGGCGCGGGCGCACACAGCCAAGCCTCAAACCTTGCCAGCATCACCGTCATGGCACGACGCACGACGCCAGCAATTCGGTGCCGACCGGCGGTGTATCGGCGAGGACCCGATCGACCACGTTGAATCGCTCCGAGCGAATCTCGACTGCAACGATTCGACCGTCGCCCGCCCGACCTGCGATCGCTTCGCACATCGAGTCGGATCGCCCGCCCTCGACCTCGCGACGTAGGTACGACTCGACGATGAGCGGGTCGGCCGTGCCCGCAATCGTGCGACTGGACAGTTCAATTCTGTCTCCGCCAGATCCCAGGCCGACCGCCACGATGAACGTGACCTCGGACGATCGAGGGGTTGCGTACATCGGGTATGACGAAAGTGGAACACCGTCGCCCGGGCGTATGACGGGCACAAACAGCACAGCCACAAAGCAGACCGTCGCAATCGTGCGCCACCGTTGTCGCATGCCGCGACAGTAGCTCGGCCGAATCCAACCAGTCACCCGACCTCGAGGACGAGCTAAGGCCCGCGTTGACCATCTCCAGCACTGCGGGTCGGCATTCATCTCAGCAAACGAGATCCGATCTTCCTCGACCCACTTCCGAATCACAAGGCCCACACCGTAACGGAACGGTCTTGGCGCTCGGTTTAGGCTGCAGGCATGGCAAAGCGAGCATTCACGAAACGGACGCGGCCAGCAGGGCTTGTGATCACGCCTGGCGCCAGCGCCGATCGCGACAACGCCACACTGGTGGCGATCGACGACGGCATCGGCGAGCTTCCGGTGCTGCGTTTGACGTTGGCGACCACCAGCGTGGCGAACGCCGTGCGCAAGATCGTCGAGGCTGGTACAGCTTTCGCCGAGGAGCTTGGCGTGAACCCGAACAAGCTTGCATATGGCGGCCGCAGTTTCGGAGGACGAGCCTGCTCGGTAGCGGTCGCCGAAGGGATGCCGGCCAGAGCCCTCGTGTTGCTGTCCTATCCCCTGCACCCACCAGGCAAGCCAGAGAAGCTACGGGTTGATCACTTCGGTGACATCAACGTCCCGACGCTCTTCGTCTCCGGCGAAAAGGACCCGTTTGGCAAACCCGACGAATTCGCCCAGCACCTCCCGCTCATTATGAGCGAAACAACGATGGAGTGGGTCCCCGGCAACCACTCGCCTAAAGACACCTGCGCAGTAGTCGAGCACGTAGCCACCTTCCTCGGCTACTGAACAGCAGCTGAGGACAATTGTTACGACCCCAGGGGACGTAACAATTGAAACCAACAACGGGGCGGGTGTGCGAAGGTGGTCGCATGAGCAGTGAGCACCCAATTGCCGCATCGACCCGCATCATCGACTCGGGCACGCTTGATGCGCCTGTCAATCGAATGACCGAGAGGCTCAGCGAACTCGCCGACGGTGTGGCCATCGTTGAGTCGTTCAGCCACTCGATTGCGGTCGACACCGGCGCAGGCCTGGTGGTCTTCGACACCAGCGTCGAAGCGAAAGGGCCCTCTGTCGTCGAGTCGTTGCGCGCGTGGCGGAGCGATGCGGTTGACACCATCGTCTACACCCACGGACACCTTGACCATGTTGGCGGTTCGGGTGCGTTCGCGGCCGATGCCGAAGCGCGAAGTCATGGCACGATCCAGGTCGTGGGCCACGAGCGGGTGGCACCGCGCTTTGCCAGGTACCGCGATACGTCGGGCTACAACCGGGTGATTAACCTGCGACAGTTCGGCGGCGCTGCAACCGACTTGGCCAAGGCCACCGATCGGCCATTCCTGCCCGAAGCGGTACTGGACCCGAGTCTCACCTATCAAGACGACCTCACCATCACGGTCGGCGACACCGTCTTTGAACTGAATCACTGCCTGGGCGAAACCGACGATCACACCTGGACGTGGATCCCTGACCACAAGATGATCACAGCGGGCGATCAGTTCATTTGGATGTTTCCGAACTGCGGCAATCCGCAGAAGGTACAGCGTTACCCGCTGGAGTGGGCGGCATCGCTACGGGCAATGGCAGCAAAGAACGCCGAGCTGTTCGTGCCATCACACGGCTTGGCCATTGGTGGGGCCGATCGCATTCGGACCTGCCTGATCACGGTCGCTGAAACGCTCGAGAATCTGGTTGCGGCAGTGGTCGACGCAATGAACACCGGTGCAGTGCTGGACGACATCGTGCACTCGGTGCAGGTGCCCGTCGAGGTGCTCGAGATTCCGTATCTGCGCCCGATGTACGACGAACCAGAGTTCGTGATCCGCAACATCTGGCGGCTCTACGGGGGCTGGTGGGACGGCAACCCCGCCCGACTTAAACCTCCGTCGGACCAATCGGTGGGTACCGAACTCGTCGATCTCGTGGGCGACATCGACGTCGTCGTCGATCGAGCGCAACAGCGGTCGGCCGAAGGCGACCATCGGCTTGCCTGCCATCTGATCGAACTCGCAGCTGCGGCCGAACCCGAGTCTCACGTGGTGCACCACGCCCGCATGGAGATCTACCGCGCCCGGCGAGCAGTCGAGACCTCGCTCATGGCCAAGGGCATCTTTAAAGGCGCTGTCTCCGACTCCGAAGCCGCGATCACCGGAGAGATCCCCGACACCACATTCGTCGTCAGCCTGAATACCGATTAATCCGCTATGTGTCGACCCCTGGGGTGAACACATAGTGCGTGCCACCCGCCGTCGCAGTCTGGCTTTAGGATCGGAGCGTGGGGTTTCGGTTCGAGAGTCGCAACGGGGTCGAGGTGCTGGTGCCCGAGGGGCTTGATGGCCTTGATGGGTTGCGGGCCGTGTTCACGACCCGTCACGGAGGCGTGTCGCAGGGGCCGTACACATCGCTGAATCTGGGACTACATGTCGACGACCACCACGAATTCGTCGTCGAGAATCGACGGCGGGCTTGTGCCGCAGCCGGTGTTGCACTCGATGATCTGGTGGTTGCCGTGCAGTCACATGGTCCGAACGTGGCGATCGTCGATGCGACGTTCCGGGGCCGAGGCGCTCGCACCAACGACGACGCCGTGCCAAATGCAGATGTGCTCGTCACGAACACGCCCGGCGTCGCACTCATGATCATGGTCGCTGACTGTGTGCCGATCATCTGTTGGGATCCTGTGGCCCGGGTGGTGTCTGCAATTCATGCTGGCTGGCGCGGCACCGTGACCCGCGCCGCCGAAGCAGCCGTGAACGCCATGTCAACAATGGGCAGCAACCCAGCAGATATCGTGGCCGCCATCGGGCCCGCAATTGCGCCCAAGCGTTACCAAGTCGGGCCAGAAGTTGCCGAGCAAGCCAGCGACGGGCTTGGTGAAGAACTGGCTGCGACGGTGATAGGCCCTGACGGAACCGGCCGCTATCTGTTCGACCTCTGGGCTGCGAACGTTGCTCTGCTCGCCGAAGCGGGCGTGCCACCAGCGAATATCGCGACTGCCCGTATCGACTCTGGCTCTGACAAATTCTTCAGTGATCGCCTCGCCCGCCCGTGTGGACGATTTGCGGCCATCGCCTCGATACCGGCGCGTTAGGTACCCAAGCGCAGCTCACACTGCTGCTTGAATCGCTCGCCGAGTTCGCGATAGTTGGCGTATCGGTTGTGGCTGGGCGAGGCGGGCGACAACAAGATCACACCTCCGCTGGGATCAGCAGTCAGAAGCTCGACCGCATGATCCACGGCTTGTTCGATGTTGTCAGCGTGCACAACATTGACCTCGTTTTCGTTCAGGTGCGGGCCAACCCGGTCGGTACCCGTGTCTGGCACGCAGATCGCGTGGGTTGTTCCGAAGCGGCTAGTGAGCTTGGCGATGAGCGGCCCGAAGTCGAGGCCGCGATCACCGCCCCCCACGATCGCGGCGACGGTGCGACCGTCGTACTCGTCGATGGTGCGTGCCGCTGCGATTGGTGTGGTGGCCAATGTGTCGTCGACCGCGATGATCGAGTTGGTTTGGCAGATGATCTGGCGTCGATGGGGCAGGCCTCTGAAGCGCACCATCGCATCGGAGATGGCGTCGCCATACTGCACCACATCGACCCCGGCGCGAATCAGAACCTCGAGTGCCAGCTGCGCCGACACGATCCCGACATTGTCGTCCAGATAGGAGCCCGCAATATCGGCAACAACGTCTCCATCGACGAACAGTTGCGTGCCCGACATGTCGCTCACCGGCTGGGGCCAGGCCAGGTCGAGTGCCTGCAACGCCTCGGCCGCACCAAATGCGCCAATAGCGACTCTGCTCTCAGCGTCCACGCCACTGAGCAGCCGCAGCTTGTCTCGCCGGTAGTTCTCCAGGCTGCGATGCCAATCCAGGTGTTCGGGGTGGAAACTCGTCAGCACCGCCAGCGCAGGAAACCAAGTCAGGTCCGAGATCTGAAAGCTTGAGAGCTCAGCAACAACCCATTGGCGCTCGGATACATGGTCGTCGGGGTAGAGCGGTACGCCGACGTTGCCGCCGATCTTCGCATCGATGCCACAGGCGTGAAAGAGCGCGACGGCCAGCGTGGTGACGGTGCTCTTTCCCTTGGTTCCTGCGACGGCGATCGTGCGAGAGCCATGCCGTTGCATCCAGAGATTCGTGAGCGTTGATGTGGCCACCTGATCGGCAACCACTCGATAGTCGGCGGCATAAATCGGCACTCCAGGAGAGCGAACCACTAGGTCCACATCGCCAAGCTCGTTGCTGGAACCCGCTCGGACAACCCCGTCGGGCAACTTTTCGGTTCCAGTCGAGTAGACGACCACGTCATCAACGCCGCGCGCCCGCGCCAGCTCGAGAACTGCAGCGCCCTCACGCCCGAAGCCCCACAAGCCAAGTCGGCTCACCCCGACCCACGGGTCGTTAGCCTCGATCGAACTCAACGAGGTCCTCCAACGCCTGTTGCACTGCGGCTGGAGCACCTGACGCGGCAACGGGAAACGGATCGAAGGTGTCGGACTCGGGATTGGTCGTGGCCAGTCGGGCAACCATCGGCGCGTCGGACCACTGACCGCTGGCATCAACCCGCTGCAGCGCCCATCGCACTTCGTCGGTGGTACCAATGCACTCGAGCGGTCGAACCCCAGCGTCGGCGGCGAGAGCCATGTAGAGCGGTTCGAGCGACTCGTCGAGCAACAGGTCTTTCCCAAAAAGCACAGTCAGGTGAGGCCGATCTATGAACGGAGCCAGACTCAAGAAAACAAAGGCACACTTCGAACAGATGCCGCACCACCGGTCGTGCGCCTCTCGACCCGGGCTTGCAAGATTGAAGTTGGTGTTGCAGCTGGTGAACGACTGCTGTATCGCCAGCGGCAGATCGCCAACCACTTTGCAAACTGCTACTTCGGTGAGGCCACGGATAGCCGAGTAGTAGTCGATTCTTAGGCCCGTGCGCTTCAGTTCATCACCGAACAACGTCTCGAACGCTTGGCTCTTGCTGTACTGATGGTTCACCGCAAAGCCAGCGTCGGTGACGAAGGTGGCGACGTTGGCCGAACTCTCGTTGGCGAACACCACTTCGGCAAAGCCGTGGGCCGCTGCGACCAGCACCAATCCGGCTGAGGTGATCGCGGTGATGGGGATGTGTCCATTCGGCGCACCTCGGTCATTGAGCCTAAACAGGTGCGGGTCGATCACCCGCCGCACGCCGATGAGTGGCAACCCCAGCGCGTCGGAGCTCCATGTCATTGGTGACTTCGGATTGACGGCGCACAACATGACCGAGCGACCTGCGGCGATCAGCGCCGTGGCGGCCACGATTGAATCCTTGCCGCCACCCAGCGCAACCAAAGCATTTGCTGGATCCGCAACCTTTGCCAGCGGTTCGTGATCAACAGGCTCGCCAACGGTGATCGCTGGCATGTGGTCGAGCGGAATCTCGTTTTCGAATCGGAACTCGGCAAGTCCAGGGCCGATCAGCCCGTGCAACAACTCTGGCGAGATGTCGAAGTCGACGTCGATAGCGGCGCCGTACAGCGCCTTGTAATAGCTGGTCGAACCGCATACCGCGAGAATCTGGGCGGCACGGGTCACGGCATCGAGCCGTGCGACAGGAAACGCGCCTATCGACCACCGTTCCACGAACACGTCGTCGCCGGCCCCGTAGTGCAACTCGACATCGCCCGTCTCGGGGTCGACGGTTGGCTCCTCAATGACGAATCGCCTGTTGGCACTGGGGAACATCGCCACCACCGTAGCTGTGCGCACCAGTACCACCGTCCCGCCACCTGACCGAACACCCCAGCACTCGCAACAGGACAGCGATATTTACGATCACCTGCTTCCACGGATCGATAAAGTGCGCCTCGATGACGACTCCACCGATCAGAACCGCTACCGGCGACGACCTGCCCCGGATCAAGGCCATCGCCGTGGCCGCCGAGATGTTCACGGTCGACGAGGTCGCGATCTTCGATGAGATGTTTGGCGGGTTTCTCGACGGATCCATGGAAGGGCATCAGTGGCTCGTCGTGACCAATGACAATGGCGCAGTCACCGGTGCCGCCAATTACGCGCCGGAACCGTTTTCTGATCGCATGTGGAATCTCTACTTCATCGCAGTGCGACCCGACCAACAAGGCCAAGGTCTCGGTCGCGCACTCATGGCTCAGGCCGAAGCCGAACTCACCGCCATGGGCGACGCCACCGCCCGAGTCCTGATCGTTGAGACCTCGTCGACTCCGCAGTATGCACTCACGCGCGAGTTCTACAACAAGATCGGCTACGACGAAGAGGCCCGGATACGCGAGTTCTACGGACCAAACGACGACAAGGTCGTATTTTTGAAGTCACTCGTGTCAGGCCCCGCTGGTTGAAGCCGACGTGGTCTCGAGGTTGCCTTATAGGCGAGCAGTCTGGTGCTCGATCACCTCGGAGACCAACGAACCCAGTGTCTCTTGGAACGTGTCGAAGTCGGGCGTCTTGACCACGTAGGAATGGGCGCCGAGCGCGTGTGCTCGTTCGCGGTCACTCTCGGCTGATGAACTCGTGACCATCACAACGTTGAGTTCGTTCAGGCTGTCCAAGCCCAACGTCGATTCGAACTCTTCGAGCATCGTGAGTCCGTCCATCACCGGCATCTTGATGTCGACGAGAATGAGGTCGGGCTTCGGTGACGCCTCGCGGATGTACTCAAGCGCGTTGGCACCGGTGCGAGCCACCAAGACGTCGACCTCGGTCTCGAGGCCCTCGAGTGCCATTTTGGCCAGCTCGAGGTCGTCTTCGTTGTCCTCGACGAGCAGCACTTTTACCGGCCTGGAGTCAACGTGCACTGGTGGCGTTGCGTCGAGCGGTGTGCCTTCGACCTCCTCGACCGCGATGTCAAACCGGCGTCGTACCCGATGAGCCAAATCCAAATTCACCCATCGACTCAAGCCGCCACCAAGCGTTGAAAGAATGACCAGGTTGACTGCTGGGTTCGCCTTCAGAGCTTGGCCAATAGCAGCCATTGGGTCGGGCTGCCCGACCTTGCCGCGCGCTTCGATCCCCGCCTGACGAAATGCGTCGAGCCCAGCATCAAGGTTGGCCAGCGATTTCGCGATCGCATTGTTGTCCGAGGCGTTGAGCGAGGGCACAACCAGCAACACTTCGAGCGGTTCCACCTTGCCGAGCTCGAAGACCCGCCTGGTGAGGTGTGCACCTACCAACGTCTCATCTGTCACAACCATGACATGACGCATACTCAGCCCCCTGATTGTTATTGTCCTAACTCGACCCTAATCAATGTCTCCTCTTTGGGGCAAGAGTTTCGTGTCCCGTACCCTGAGTGCGCACGTGCGCCCGTAGGTAGGACGTCGGAGCGGCCGCGTGTGTATTGTCCACCTATGGCTGCACCTACAACCGAGGAATGCCTGCAGGGATTGCTGGATTTCGGACTCGCCTCGATCGACGCAGCGACGGTGGGCGACGTAGCCATCGTCATGGCAGAACAGGCCGCCCCACTCGTCGGGGCCGCCAACGCAGCGGTCGCCGTACTCAATCGCGCCGGCGATGCGATTCGGGTATTCCAAGGCCCTACCAGCACAGCGGGCACGTCGCCGATTCGCCTCGTCGGACTTCACGAGCTCACACCCCTCACCGACGCAGTGCGAGACCGCTGTTCGGTGATGGTTCACTCGGCCGAAGAGTTCGCCGAGCGCTATCCCCGAATTGCGTCGCGCATCGAGCCAGCTGAAGTGACCACGATGGCCACCTATGCGTTGTGCTTGGGTGACGACATTCTGGGTGCCTGCTTTTTCCGATTCGCCAACGACACCCCAGTTGGTGATCTGCAGTACGAGCTCATGGACCAGATGGTGCCGTTGATTGCTCGCGCCGTGTCCAGGATCCAGGACCGACGCGACCTCGTGCGGCACGCAGAGCAGCTCCAACAGTCAAATCGCGATCTCGACAACTTTGCTGCGGTCGTCGCCCATGACCTGAGCGCACCTGTTCGCCGCATCGGTTCCTATCTGCAGTTGTTGCTTCGAGAACTACCCGATAGCTCGCCCAAGGCCGAGCGGTTTGCCCAAGTAATCACCACTCAGGTCACCCACCTGGATGAGCTTCTCAAGGACACCTTGGCCTACGCCCAGGTCGCTTTGCCGACCGGCACACGAGAGCGGGTGCAACTCGCCGACTTGGTCGACAACGTCGTCGAACCAATGGCCGCCGAAATCTCAGAGTCGGGTGCTACCACTCTCGTTCACGAGCTTCCGATTGTCGATGTCGAGGCATCGTTGATCCAAGCTGTCTTCCAGAACCTGTTCGACAATGCAATTAAGTACCGGTCGCCCGATCGGGCGTTACGCATCGAGGTCGCGGCAGAGTTCGAGCGTCTGTCCAATCGAGAGAACCGGCAGTGGTGGAAGATCAGCTTTGCCGACAGCGGTATCGGTATTGATCCAGATCGGGTCGACGAGGTATTCGCGATGTTCGCCCGGCTCGAGGTCACCGAGGATAAGCCGGGTACCGGTGTCGGGCTTGCCTTCGTAAAGCGCGTCGTCGAACGTCATGGAGGCGAGGTCGGTATTGCGCCAGGAATAGATGGGGGCACCACCATCTGGTTCACCCTGCCGGGAATCGCCGCCCACGACGAGCTGTAGCCAGCGTCCTGCCTGCTGCTAGCACCATTCGGCATCACCGCAGGCGCCGATGTGTTCACCCCGCGATCGACCCATCGGCTTTTCAACTGCTGGCGGCGAACCAGGCTTTAGCGGCCCGTGACCACTGCGCGTGGCGATCATGGAACACTGCGGTTGCATCTGCCCCCGCCCACGGGTCAGGGAGCAACTCGGTTGGTAACTCGGGATCGCTGAAGGGAAACCGGCGCCAATCGTGCACCAGCTCGACCGTTGCCCGAAACGCCTGCTCTGCACCGACTGCTGAGCGATCGACGAACTGGCCGCGAAACGCAGCGTAGGACGCAGCCAGTTCGCTGAGGTCCCAAGCTCGCTCGACCAGGTTGTGGTCTTCGATCGTCGAGTCAGTCGTCGAACGCATGACGACGCTGCTTTCTAGCAGGCCGAGGTCCTGCAGGGTGGAGCGCAACTCGGACTCGCGTTCGACATGCGGCGAGATCACGAGACTCGGTGAGAGCTCACCAAAGCCGAGAAACGCGAGTTTGGTCCGCAGTTGGTTGCGGACCGCTCGCTGAGTCTCCGAAATCGGGCAGTGTGCGACGATCCAGGTGCCATCCCAATCAACGGTGCTGGTCCCAAAGGTATAGATGCGGTCGGTGCCGACCTTCAGCAGTTGCGTCCCTGCATCGGTCAGCGACCACTGCACGCTGCGCCCGTGACGATGCGACGTGAGCAGCCCTTGTTCTGCAATGCGGGAAATGGCTTGGCGGGCGTTTCGCTCGCTGATACCGAGACCGCTTGCGGCCCGCACCAGCGACGAGGTCCAAGCCGTCCCCCCGGCGGGAAGCACGAACTCGCCGAGCACCGTGAGCAACAGCGCTTTGGCGCCCCCTCGCTGGGCTGGCAGTTCTGACATCACGACGTGCCGCTTCGCTAGACCCGAACGTATTCGTAGTCGACTGGTTTCTGGTTGATGCCAGTGGTTGGCGGCGAGATCCAGCCAGCCATCTTGCCGTGTTCGCTGACCGGCGTCATCAGCGAAACCACGTGGGCGCGATCCTCGTCGCTCGGCAACCAGGAGTCGGCACGTATCCGCCATTCGTCGGCAGTCATCAGGTCGCCGGCGGGGCTCAGGCAATGGCCAGCAAAGGCCCCGACCTCGCGGTTGAACCCGATGTGGGGGAGCTTCAAGGCGAAAGCCGAGCCAGCCTCGGCCAGCGCTCGGTTCCATCGGTCGACCCCTCTCTGACAGTCGATCGTGTAGTCCTCGCGCAGCGTTTCGTTGAGCGCCGCAAGCTGGGTGACTTCGCGCTGACCAATGCGGTCGTTGGCAACCTCGGGCACGTACCGCATGATGGTCGACAGCACGTGGTCGTCGGCCCGGCGCTCTTCGTGGAAGCGGCCCTTGAGGCCACCGGAGTAGTAGTTGGCGGCGTTGGTTGACGTCTCGGCGCCGAACAAGTCGAGCGAGACCGAGTAGTGGAAGTTCAGGTACTTCTGCATCAGGTCGAGGTTCATACCACCATGCGGGTGTACGTCGGTGGTGTCGTATTCATGCATCAGTTCGATCGTGCGAGCGAGCACGCGGCTGATTCCGCTGGCCCCGACAAACATGTGATAGGCCTCTTCCTTCAGCATGAAATCACAGGTGCGGCTGAGCGGATCGAAGGCCGATTCGCGCATCGAGGCCAGTTGGAACTTGCCGTCACGATCGGTGAAGTAGGTGAAGAAGAAGAACGACAGCCAGTCAGGTGTTTCTTCGTTGAACGCGCCGAGGATCCTCGGGTTGTCGGCATCGCCGGAGTGACGTTCGAGCATGCCATCGGCTTCGTCGCGACCGTCCTTGCCGAAGTAGCGATGCAGCAGGTACACCATGGCCCACAGGTGTCGACCCTCTTCGACATTCACCTGGAAGAGGTTGCGCATGTCATAGAGCGACGGCGCGGTCAGGCTCAGGTGCCGCTGCTGCTCGACCGATGCTGGTTCGGTGTCGCCTTGCACCACGATCAACCGGCGCAACGCCGAGCGGTATTCGCCCGGCACCTCCTGCCAGACGTCTTGACCCTTGTGTTCGCCGAACGCGATCTTGCGGTCCTTTTCTGGTTCGGCCAAGAAGACACCCCAGCGGTAGTTGGGCATCGAAACGTGGTCGAAGTTGGCCCAGCCTTTTTGGCCCACGTCGATGGCCGTACGCAAAAAGACCTGGTTGGTCTTGAACGCCGACGGACCAAGTTCTTCCCACCAGCGAATGAACTTGGGTTGCCAGGATTCGAGGGCGCGCTGCAGCCGTCGGTCACCAGCCAGGTCGACATTGTTCGGGATTTTGGCGTCGATATCGACGGTGATGGCTGATCGTGGTTGGGACATACTCAGACTCGGTTCTTGTCGTAAGAGGGTCGGGTGCCGGTGCCAAAGCGCAACAGTGCACCGTCGGGACCCGCAGCATTTGGGCGTTGAAAGATCCAGTTCTGCCATGCCGAGAGCCGCGAAAAGATCTTGGTCTCCATCGTCTCGGGGCCAACAAACCGACAGTTCGCTTCCATCCCGGTGAGAGCGTCGGGCGAGAAGCTATTGCGCTCCTCGACCATCAGACGTATCTCATCCTCCCAGTCAAGATCGTCGGGCGCAGCGGTGATGAGTTCGGCTGCGAGTGCGTCGGCAGCTACAAGGTCGTTGCCGGTGAGCTGAGCAGCTGCGTGGTGCACGGCGTCTCGGCCCCAGAAGCGAGTGGCGAGCCGGGTCAAGCCGTTCGACATGGGCACAGCTCCCAGGTTGGCGGCGGTGACTCGGATCACTGCCACTGGTGGCGGGTCGTCGAGATCTTCCCATGTGCCTTCGAGCATGAAGCTGCGATCGGCGGCAAGCGCCAACTCGAGCAACAGCCCACCGAAGCAGCTTCCGGGTTCGATCGTGGCCACGATGGTTCGGGCCGAAACGTCGACGCGCTTGAGCGTGCGGGTCCACAACAGGCGCAGCTCGCGCACCAACCAGTGATCAGGGTCGGCCACAAAGATGTTCTCGGCTTGAGCTATCGCATCCAATTCGCCGACGCTGCGAAACACCCAGGTTCCGATTTCGGTTTCGTTAAACCGCAGGTGAAGAATCGCATCGTCGAGTTCTCGGGCGGCCGCGACTAGCCAACTCGAGCTACCGCCCGCAACGAGATCAGCGCCCTTCGTCGGTTGGGACTCTGACGGGCCAGAGATGGTGAAGGTAGCGGTGCCCACGCTGCGATCGATTTCGATTGCCAGGTTCGGGTACGAGATGTGATCGCCCGCGATTGTGCGGTCGAGGACGGTGAGCTCCATACCTATGGCGTCGGCGGGACGGTCCGACGTTTCGGCCCGAGCGGCAACTCGTTGTGCGATGAGCGCGTCGAACGCGCTGGCGGGCGCAATTGCGTCGACCAGATTCCAGTCGACAGCCATTTGACCGCGGACACCCTCGCTTTTGGTGGCGAACGCATCGGCGAGATCTCGACGCACGAATCGCTTGTCGACAACTCGAGTCAAGCCGCCCGTTCCCGGGAGCACCGCCAACAGCGGCACCTCGGGCAGCGACACCGCCGACGAACGATCATCGACCAGCAGGATCTCATCGCATGCCAGTGCAAGTTCGTAGCCACCGCCCGCCGCAGTGCCATTCACAGCTGCGATCCAGACCTGCTGGCTGTTCGCGGTGGCGTCTTCGATGGCGTTACGTGTCTCGTTGGTGAACTTGCAGAAGTTCACTTTGTGCTCGTGGCTTGAGCCAGCCAGCATGGCGATGTTGGCGCCGGCGCAGAACACCTTGTCGAGTCCACCGGTGACGACGACCACTTTGACCTGGGGATGCTCGAACCGCAGACGCTGAAGCGCATCGTTCAACTCGATGTCGACCCCGAGGTCATAGGAGTTGAGCTTGAGTTCGTAATCACCGCGCAGACCCGCGTGGGGATTGACCGACAGCGTCAGCGTCGCCACTGGAGCGTCGACGACGAGCGACCAGTGTTCGTAGCGGTCTGGGTGAGTAGCGAACTCGACAGCGTCGACGGCCATGTTAGATCCTGAGTGCAAATGCGAAGCCCCATTATCTACAGATCCAGACCGCTACGTCAACAGAGTGTGAAATTTCGACGCCGCACGCCTGGCCGACACGCACCAGGGCCGGCCCTTTCGGACCGGCCCCGATTCTTGGCAGCAAAGTAGCGCTGCCGGTTACGTCAGAGCCCAAGCGCTCACCGTTGTGATGGTGGGCTCCTAGGCGTTGTGTTGTGTTGGTCAGTGCCCGGGCTACTCGTCGTCCGCCCGGCGCCGACGAGCCGTGACCACGAACACGCCACCCACCAGCATCGCAAGGTTGGCAAGTGCGACCAAGGCGGTGCTGCTGGAGCCGGTCACTGCCAACGGTGGCCCGGCGACCTCTGACAACACTTCTTCAGGTGGCGGGTTGGTAGCGCCCGGCGGGTTCGTGATGACCACTGGGTCAGGTTGAGGACGGGGAAAGACTACTGGGCGAGGTGTAGGCAACTCGATGCTCTCATCGTCGACGTTGTCATCAGGTGTTGGATCAACACCCGGGAACGAAACCGTCGCCGTGTTTACAAGAGGCACGCCCGAAGCCGCTGCTGACGTGACCAGCACCTTGTAGGCAATTGTCTCGACGACGCCGACTTCGAGGCTGTCGAGCTCGCAGGTCAGCTCGTCACTGGCCGAGTTCAGCGAACACGTCCAACCATCGACGTCTGGCACTTCGGTGAATTCGAGCCCAGCAGGCAAGGTATCGACGACCTTCACATCAAGTGCGGTGTCGGGACCCTGGTTGTCAACCACGACTTGGTAATCGATGATTGCGCCCGGCCGAACGCCGGTTTCGGGAACTGTCTTGGACTTGACCAGGCGCAGGTCGGAGCTGGTCGGAGACTCGACGGCGGTGTTCACATCGTCGATCGGAGGCAGCGGTTCCCCGGTTTCAGGATCGATTACCGGGTCGCCGGTTTCCGGATCAACAACAGTGCCTTCGACCGACGCAGTGTTCAGCGTGGACTCGGCATCGATGGTGCCATTGAGCTGCACCGTTACCGATGCAGGCGGATCTGATACCAGCAGCAGTTGTTGGTCTTCGGGGATAGGCAGCACGACACCGAGCGTTTCGTCGACAATCTCGGTGACCCGCAAAGCGGCAGAGCCGGTATTGATTGCCGTGAAGCACCACGTCACATCGTCGCCGATACGACCAGTCACGCCTTCGTCTCGACCTTCGACCGCATCAGCGCAGTCAGCGTTGAACCCGAGAAGCACTCGCTTCTCCAGCTTGATCTGGATCGAGTTGTTTTCAGCCTCGTTCACGTCTTCGAGCGTTGATGCGCCGTTGAAGGTGGGATCGGTGGTGTCGCCATCTGAATCGCTGGGAACACCGGTTACCGATGCGACATTCACCGTGCTCGCAGCTCCAACAACATCGTTTGCACTGCGCAGAATGCTCTCGCCCGGCGCCAGAGCTGGCGACCCGGTTTCAGCGAGGACATCGATCTCCACCTGATTCAGGTCTTGATCGGTGAACAAAATGTTGGTGATCGACGAAACGCCGGTGTTGGTGATGGCGAAGCACCAGGTGATCGGATCACCTGGCTCAGCCATCACCATTTCATTGACACCTTCGGTTGCTTCGGTGCAGTCACGATCGGCACCGCGCAAGATCTGCTTGGTCAGCGTGATCGATGATGGGCCTTCGCCAGCATCGTTTTCTGCGGTAATCGGGTCGAAGCCGTCGGCGGGATCGCCTGCGTCGGTAGCTGGCTGCCCCACGACGTTGGCTTCGGTGATTGCGCCGATGTCGGTGATGACGCCGTTCGCAGTTACCGACACCGATTCGCCTGGCGCGATGAGCTGGTCAGCCCCGTCGATAGGCACGGTAATGCCGAGCCCAGGGTCGACGACTTCGGTGACGATCAACGGCATCGAACCAGTGTTAGTGACCGTATAGACCCAGGTGACTTCGTCGCCGGGCTGGCCCACAACGAGCTCATTGATGCCTTCGATTGCGTCGCTTGCTGGCCGATCAGGGCCTCGCAAGACCTGCTTGACCAAGTCGATTGCAGGAGTGATCGTGCCCGATGGGTCCTCGGGTTCATTGGTTGGCTCTTCGGTGACCGGGTCGGTACCGGTTGCGGTCGCCGTGTTTTCCTGAGCGTCGCCAGAAGTGATCGTTGCGGTGAACGATCCAACCAGCGTTGCACCCGGCTCCAAGACGTCGGCCTCGGCGACGACGACGTCGTCGGCGGTGTCTGCTGGCGTGAAGTTGTCATCGATGGCTTGCACGTCGACAGCTGGACCGTTGCCGACGTTGGCAACGATGATGCAGTAAGTCACAACATCGCCGATGCTCAGTGCCACCTGGTCGAGACCGGCGGCAAGGTCAACGGCTTCGCAGTCGACATCGTCGCCAACGACTGCAGACTTCACGATCGTCAGCTCTGGAGTTCCGAAGGGGACGACTCGCGAAGGGTCGTCTGGCTCGTTGGTCGGCTCGTCAGCATTGACGTCGGTGCCAGTTGCGCTGACCACGTTGGTCATGGGCTCCAGATCGGTGACTTCGAACACGATCGAGCCCGAGGCACTCTGGCCAGGCGCAAGATCGATGCCGTCGAGACCGGCGATCACCTGATCATCGGCGGTGTCTTCGGGAGTGAAGTTGTCATCGGTGACAACCACATCGGATGCTGGCCCGTCGCCGACGTTGGTAACGGTGATACAGAAGGTGACCGAGTCACCGATCTTGACTTGTTGTACGTCGTCGCCCAGCACGGGCTCGACGTTTGCACAGTCGATCTCGGCCCCAGAAGCAGCCGTCTTCACGACGGCGAGTTCAGCGTTGCCTTGCGGCGGAATGATGCCGGCGTCGTCGGTGGGCACGTTGGTCGGCAGTCCGGTGTTCGGGTCGGTGCCGGTAGCGGTCACGGTGTTCTGCAGTGGAGCCTGAGATACCACTGTGAAGGTGAAGGACCCGGTAGCTGACTCGCCAGGTGCAAGATTGATGCCTTCGAGGTCAGCAATGACCTGATCGTCGTCCGGGTTGTCAGGGGTGAAGTTGTCGTCGGTCACGGTCACGCCGGTGGCCTCGGTCTCACCGATGTTCGAAACCGTGATACAGAAGGTCACGTCGGCGCCGACCGTGGTGGGGATCTCGTCGAGCCCGACGACCGGATCAACTGCTGCACATTCGACGCCAGCACCTGCGACTGCAGTCTTTACGACAGTCAATTCCGGCGGGCCAAGCACAAGTACCTCGGCCGGGTCGGTTGCTTCGTCGGTCGGAAGTCCCGTATTGGGATCGGTGCCGGTAGCAGTCACCGTATTCACACCAGCTGTTGCACCATCAATCACCAGGGCACCAGTCGCAGAATCGCCAGCAGCCAGCGTGATGCCATCAAGACCAGGCACCACAACATCGTCATCGGCATCATCGGGCGTCAAATTGTCATCAATAACCGTGACATTGGTCGCCTCGGTATCGCCAACATTGGTGACCGTCACACAGAACGTAACCGTGTCACCAATCTCAACCGTGATCGCATCAGCACCAGGAGCCGGCGTCACACCAACACAATCACTCACACCCGCAACCACCGTCTTCACAACCTCAAGAACCGGCGGGCCAAGCACAAGTACCTCAGCCGGGTCAGTTGCTTCGTTGGTCGGAAGTCCCGTATTGGGATCGGTGCCGGTAGCAGTCACCGTATTCACACCAGCTGTTGCACCATCAATCACGAGGGCACCAGTCGCAGAATCGCCAGCAGCCAGCGTGATGCCATCAAGACCAGGCACCACAACATCGTCACCAGCATCATCAGGCGTCAAATTGTCATCAATAACCGTGACATTGGTCGCCTCGGTATCGCCAACATTGGTGACCGTCACACAGAACGTAACCGTGTCACCAATCTCAACCGTGATCGCATCAGCACCAGGAGCCGGCGTCACACCAACACAATCACTCACACCCGCAACCACCGTCTTGACAACCTCAAGGATCGGAGCACCCAGGGCCACAACTAGTGCTGGGTCGGTTGGTTCGTTGGTCGCAAGACCCGTATTGGGATCAGTGCCGGTAGCAGTCACCGTATTCAAGATGGGAGTGAGGCTCGTCACGACGACCTCGAACGAGCCAGTGGCGCTTGCGCCCGCAGCAAGAGCGATGCCATCAAGGCCAGGCACAACGAAGTCGTCTGCGGCGTCGGCCGGAGTGGCGTTGTCATCAATAACTGTGACATTGGTGGCATCTGAGCCACCGGTGTTCGAGACGGTCACACAGAACGTCACGGTGCCGCCGTTGGGCACGCTCAGCACTGCGCCGTCGCCAGGTACCGGCGTGATCGCATCGCAGTCAACGCCGGAACCCGCCACTGCGGTTTTCACAACGGCAATGACTGGAGGATCAGGCTGTACTGGGTCGCCGACGTAGTTCGATGGGTCTTCGTCGATGAGATCGAGTAACGCAAGGCCGTTGCCAGGATCAGCCTGGCCAGTCACGGTTGCGGTGTTGGTGTAAGGGCCCACGATCGTGATGCCGGTAACCGTGCAGGTGACCGACTCCAGCGGAGCAAGGATCTCGCCCGGCTGAAGAATGACGCCTTCGGCGCATTGGGTCTCGCCACTGACTTGATCGAACAGCACGCCAGGGATTTGGTCGTCGACGAGCTGCACGTTTTGCAGACCCAAGCTCAGGCTCTCGTTGGTGATGACGTAGGTCCACTCGACCGTTGGCGTAGTGATTGTTGGGCCAGGGCCTTGGTCGGCATCTTCGGGGACACCATTTGGTTCTGCGGTGCCTTTCTCGACGTCGATGAATGCTTCGACAGTGAGACAGCCCAGTGCTTCGTAGTCGCCATAGTCGGTGAAATTGGCAATCCACGTGGTGGTGCCGGTCGCAAGGTCAATAGCGAAAAAGCGGTTGTTGTCGGCGCCGGGTCCGTTGGCACCGGTTGAGCCGTACAAGTTTCCGTCGTTGAAGAATGCAAGACCTTCCATGTCGTCGGTGATGCCATCGCCATCGAAGTCGCTTGCTGCATCGACAGGTGTGAACAGGCCGATGTAGTTGATGATAGTGCCGTCAGTCTTGCTTAGTTCGACCAAGCCGCCGCCGACGCCGCCCTTGTTCAAGATGGCATAGAGCCGGAACGTCGTTGGATCAAGCGCAATGTCGTCGAAGTCGTCGTATGCCGCACCGCCGGCTGTGGTCCAGCCGGGTTGGTTTGCAATGCCGGTGCTGAACGGGCCAACTGTCGTCGCGCCGGTGAATGGGTCATAGGCGGCGACTCGATCAGCAACACCGTCGGTGCCGATGCGGTCGGTGACCCAAAAGACGTTGAGCTGCGGGTCCCACGTCATCCCGTCGACGGTCTCGAAGCCGAGGGGGGCGGGCAAGCCGAGCGAGACGAACAAACCAGTGGAGAGGTTCACGTAGCCAAAGTCGGTGTCGTCAAAGGTATAGAGCACCTGTTGCGCAAGCCCAGGATCGATAATCGTGCCGGGGCCAAATGCGACTGCCTCGATGTCATTGGTGCCCGTACCGGTAGCACCTATGTTTGCCGTGGCACCACTGAAGCGGTCGATGACAGACAAGCCGTCGTCCGCACCAAAGGCCTGATCGGCCACGCCGTAGCAGGCGCTGGGGTCTGGAATGCCTCCGACGTCGACGACTTGGGCGTCGGCGTTCACACGACCGGGTCCGGCGACTACAGCGAGCGCAGTCATTAGTACACAGAGCACGGCAACAATGGCTGCTGCGGTGGTCTTATTGGATGGGGTTCGACTCAACATGATTCCTGCTTCGACGGCGGTTTCGACCCTCCGTCAGAGCACACGGGGATCTCTACCAGTTTGCTGCTTTTCGGATCACTTTGCCATGGTCTCTTCAACACCCCCAATCTTGGGATTTCGCCGCCCTATGACCACGCAAAGCAGTCAGGCAAACGCACGCAACGGGCAAACCCTCAACTATCACCGGAGAGTCAACCCTCTACCATTGGTTTAGATGGAGACTCTGGGAAGTTAATCTTAAATTTGGGAGGAAAACTAGCGCAGATCAGCCGCGGGCCATAGCGTAGAACTCGTCATTGGGACGGATCGCCGCGAGGTTAGCCAACCGGTTCGACATCGCAAAGAACGCAGCGATCGCTCCGATGTCCCAGATCTCCTCGTCGGAGAAGCCGTTGGTCCGCATGCGTTCCAGGTCCTCATCTGCCACCGTTGCAGAGTCTCTGGCGACGTGCAACGCGAACTCGACCATATGTCGCTCTCGGTCCGACAGATCGGCCTTGGAGGCGTTGGTGGCGAGCTGGTCCGCAATTAGTGGGTTCTTCGCTCGGATGCGCAAGATCGCTCCGTGCGCGACGACGCAGTACAGGCAGCTGTTGACAGCGCTGGTGGCGACCACCACCATCTCACGTTCGGCCTTGGACAGGCCCTCGGACTTGTCCATCAGTGCATCGTGGGCCGCGAAGAAGGCACGAAACTCGTCGGGCCGATGCGCCAGGGCCAGAAACACGTTGGGCACAAACCCCGACTTGTCCTGGACAGTCTCGATCATCTCGCGGATGTCGTCGGGCACCTCGCTCAGCTCGGGCACGGGGAATCGGGAAATAGCGTGATCACTCATGCTGACCAACCTAGTGGTGCAATCCTTGCGCACTCGGCTCACCTGGCGCGAGATGATCCCACGCATGCACGACGAGCAAAACGCAGCTAAGCCAGACCCGAGGGCCTGGCTTAGCTATTGGTGGCGGGGGCAGGATTTGAACCTACGACCTTCGGATTATGAGCCCGACGAGCTACCTTACTGCTCCACCCCGCACCACGAGTCTAGCGAGTCGAAGCCGCACCGCGTCGCGCCTTGAGGTGACCTGTGCCATACCGCACGAAAGTGCCGACCAAGTCAGGCCGTGCCGACGCGCAAGATGATGTAGACAATGGCGATCGAACCCATCGCTACTGCGGGGATCCACTGCCCGATCGAATCGTCTGCCCGCTGGTGATAAAAGACGGCTCCGATGGTCATGGCGACAAGTCCAACTGCCGCAAGAACACCAATCACCGGCAGGTCCTTGTACAGGCCTGCAAGCACGCCTATCGCGCCAAGCACCTCGAGTAGGCCGACGGCCTTGAAGAGGCCCGGTTCCATACCGAGATGCTCACGTGCTCGTGCCATCTGCGCAACGTCGGTCAGCTTGGCGATACCCGGGACGAAGAAGCCGAGGCCAACAACGATTCCGAGAACGACGGTGGCAACAAACACCTAGAGATAGCCGGAATCGGGCACTGCGGCGCCGGAGTTACGAGGCTTCTGTGCCGGGCCAACGCCGGGCTGGGCGGGGAAACCGGGACCGCCGGCGCCCGGTTGGCCCCCCACCGCGCGCTGTTGCATCTGAGCTTGCATCATCATCATCTGTTGCTGAGCGATCTGTGCTTGGGCCGTAGCAGTGGCCTGCATACCCCGAAGTAGGCCTTGGATCCAGCCGACGAGCTGAGCATGCGCCACTCGCATCTCGCTTTCGCTTGGTTGGTCGCTGCCGCAGCAGTCGTTGAACTCGAGCAACTCTTCGTGAAGGTCATCGCTGAGGATCTTGCTCAGCTCGTCGATCGTCTCGGTGTGGATTTGAGCCAACCGCTGCACGCCGGCGGCATCGGTCTCGGTGTCTTTCAACTCGGTCAGCATCGTCTGCAACATGGTGCCAAGGCGAATCAGCTTGGCCGGGTCCGTCACATCGGGTTGGGGCTCGGCGCTCGGCGTCATCGCCGCTGCTTCGACCAGTTCGGTTTCCGAATCACTCGTGTCGCTCATATCGACACTGTACATCTGTGGCTGTTGCTGGCCGTGCAGAGCGAGGGCGGCGGTTTACCCAGACATGCGGCGCTGCGCCGCCTGCTCGAGGAACGCCACCAGCGGATCGACTTCGTCGAAAGCGGTGAGGACCTCGGCGTAGGGTTTACCTTTGGCCAGGTTCTGCAACACCGGATAGATGGGTTTCACGTTGGTCCAGTAGTCGATGTCGAGAAACACCATCGGGCTAGCGACACCGAATGACTCGTAGTGGTTTTGGGCTGCGTCTTGGAACACTTCTTGGATCGTGCCTGCGCTGCCAGGCGCAAACACCACTCCTGCGAGAGCGATTGCGAGCAGGCCGTCTTCGCGAATGCTGTTGGCGAAGTACTTTGCAATTTCGGTCGCGAACACGTTTGGTGGTTCGTGGCCGTAGTGCCAGGTCGGCACGCCCAGACTTGCGCCGGTGGCCGGGTCGGACTGGGGCCAGCGTGCCCGTACTTCGAACGCCGCATCGAGCCACTCGCCGACCGGCTCGAAGGTCGCCGCTTGGGCCAGCACCTGCAACGCCTCGTCGAGTGCCTTGCGAGGATGCGCCGCCATCCATGCACCGAAGTTTGCGGCTTCCATTGCTCCGGGGCCACCGCCGGTTGCGATGTAGAAACCCGCGGCTGTCAGCGCCCGGCCAAGACGGGCCACCCGAACGTAGGCGTCGTCGGTTCGGGTCAGGCCGTGGCCCCCCATGATGGCGACGACCGACTCGGTTCCACGCTCGGCGAGGTGCTGGTGCAGCGCGTTGTCGATGGCGTGGTCGTGAATTCGCTCGGCCAATGTGGCAACAACATCACGACCGCTGGCGGTTGTCTTGTGGCGGCGATAGGACAATGCGTCAGGCGTGGCTTGGTAGCTGGCATGATCGCCGGTTTCATAGCCGTGGTACAGCTCGTCGGCGTCGTAGAGTTCGGCGCGAAAGCTGCGAAACGGCAGACCCTGGATCGACGGGAACACGCATGCGCCGTTGTTGTTCAGGTACTCGAGCGCCGAGGCTTCGAGTTGGCAACCCAAGAAGAATGCGGACCGCACGTCAGCCTCGAACAGGCGCCAACTGCGGTCGCGTAAGTCCAGGTCCTGACATGCGGTGTTTGTCAGCGAGTTGTGTGCTTCGACACGGGCATCGAACGCGGCCAACGACTCAAGCTCAATCATCAACCAGCCACGGTACCGCCGCCGCTCGACCTCGCTTTGCCATCGCCACATACCGTGTGACTGGGTAGGCCCCGTGTCAGTTGGGATCGCACTACCTTCGATCCATTTGTGGTCGTGCCCGGCTAGCATTTCGGTCGTGACACGAAGCGGCGGTAAGGCCAATGTCGGTATTGCTGTCGTCGGTCTAGGCCGGATCGCGACGATGTTCCACTTGCCGATCTTGGCCGCTATGGACGATGTCGACCTTGTCGCGATTGCTGATCCCGACGACCACGCGCTTGCCCAGGCAGCTCACATCGCTCGTGAAGCTGCAGCTGAACATGGTCTTGACGAAGTACTTCAGCGAAGCGATGTGGATCTTGTCGTACTCTGCACGCCAACCCACAAACACGCTGACCAAGCGGTCGCTGTTCTCGAAAGCGGGCGGAGCCTGTGGGTCGAGAAACCGCTCGCCACGTCACTGCTCGAGGCAAACTCAATTCGAGCCGCCTGGCGCAACTCTGAAGCTGTTGGGGCTGTTGGATTCGTCTTCCGATGTCACCCCCAGGTCGCAGCAGCCGCCAAGTTGCTTAGGGACCAAGAACTTGGCCGCATCGTTGCTCTGTCGTCGACCGTGTGTTCCGCGCCACGCGAGCTGCCGGAATGGAAACAGTCAACGGGCACTGGAGGCGGAGCGCTACTTGACCTTGCGAGTCACCACGTGGACCTCGTGCGTTATCTGCTCGACACCGAGATCGATTGCGTTAGCGCGGCCTCTCGTTCTGTCGAAAGCGATCAGGACACAGTGTCGCTCCTCGCCCAGACGGCCCGTGGTCCTGTTGCATCAATCACCGCGAGCGCTCGGGCCCGCCAGAGCGACCGGCTAGAGATTCTCGGCGAACGTGCCTCGCTCGTCATTGACCGATTCGGTTCTGATCGCATCGAGTTCTCGATGAGTCACGAGGCGAACGGACGATCTGACCGGCTCCGTCGCATTCCCGATGCGGGCCGAACTGCGCTGGCGGCCGTAAAGGCAGCGGTTGCTCCGACCCCCGAGCCGTCTTTCGCTGCGGCCCTGCGGGCGACTGTTGACGCAGTGCGAGGTTACGGGCAGCCAGCGGCCACGATCGACGATGGCTACGCCGCTGCAGCCGTCCTCGATGCTGCCGGCGCGGCGGCGAACTCAGGGCGTTGGCACGATGTCGTAGCCGACAACGAGCTGTCCCTCGACGAACGGCAAACCACGTGAGCAGCGAGGATGCAACCACTATCCGCCACGGCTTGAGCATCGTCGTTCCCTCATACGAACGTATGGAGCAACTGACATCGTGCCTCGAAGCGTTGGCCTCGTTGTTGTCGTCTGAGATCTTCTTAGAGGTGATCGTGGTCGACGACGGCAGCAGCGTTCCGCCCGAACACGCTGTCGCCGCAGTCGCAGACCGTCTCGACATTCGGCTTCACTCGCAAGAAAACTCCGGACCCGCAACGGCGCGTAACGTCGGCGCCGGGCTGGCTAAGTATCGGTGGTTGGCCTTTACCGACGACGATTGCGCACCAGAGCCGGACTGGGCCCAAGCAATGGTGGAAGCGCTGCGGTCACACCCGGACGCACTCGTGGGTGGGTCGACGGTCAACGCGCTGCGCAACAACGTCTACTCCGAGGCCAGTCAGCATCTTGTCAACGCGCTCTACCGCTGGCAGGGCGAGCACGAGAGCCAGGCATTCTGGACATCGAACAACTTGGCCTGCTCTCGCGAGGCATTTCTCGGCATTGGTGGCTTCGACGAGTCCTTTCCTCTGCCAGCGGCCGAAGATCGAGAACTTGGTGTCAGGTGGCAGCGCTCTGGTGCTTCGTTGATCAGCGCGCCCGATGCAGTCGTCCGTCACTATCACTCGCTCGAGCTCCCAACGTTCTGGCGCCAGCATCACAACTATGGGCGGGGCGCATTCCGATATCGCCAGGTGCTCGCCGACGACGGCGACTCGGTTCCGACACAACCGCCGAGTTTCTACCTGACCTTGCTGGCCGAGCCCTTTCGCAACACCACAGCATTGCGCGCGGTCCCGCTGGCGGGCTTAATTGCTTTGTCGCAGGTCGCAACCGTGGCTGGCTACCTCACCGAGCGATTCCGATGAGGGTCCTGCTCGTGCACGACTACGGCACCATGGTCGGCGGTGCCGAGCGGTCGGTGCTCATGCTGCGCGATGGGCTGGCCGATCGTGGCCACGATGTGAAGTTCTTGGCAGCCGACCGCGCCCGATCCGGCGAGGGACCCCAACAGGCCGACGTGCTCTGTCGCGGCACGAACAGCGATCGACTGGCGACCGGGCTTCGATTGGTGAATCCCGATGCGTATCGCACGGTAGCGAACACAGTGCAGGACTTTCAGCCCGACATTGTGCATACCCGCATGATGCTCACACAGCTCTCCCCGTTTGTGCTTCCACCGCTGCGAGACGTTCCGGTGATTCATCACGTTTCTTGGTACCGGGCAATTTGTCCGAGCGGCACCAAGTTACTTCCGACGGGCAAGCCGTGTTCGGTCCGTGCCGGAGTTGCCTGTCTCCAACAGCGCTGCGTGACGCCACAGTCGTGGCTTCTCGATATGGCTCAACTCAGGCTCTACCGACGGTGGCGTCGACACATCGACGCAACGGTGGCGATATCGCAGACGGTTGCTCGTCGACTGGGCGAATCGGGGATCGGCCCGGTGACGGTGATCGAGAACGCCGTTGCAGAACTACCAGCCCGGCCCCCGCTACAGGGGGCGCCGCGACTGTGCTACGCCGGGCGGTTGGTGCCGGAGAAGGGCGTCGATGTCCTGCTCGATGCGGTCGCAGCAATGGAGGAACCTGACTTGCAGGTTGACATTGTCGGCGCGGGCCCAGAAGCGTCTCCGTTGGCCGATCAGAGTCGGCGGCTCGGTCTTGCCAACCAGGTCACCTTCCACGGGCATCTGATGGGACCAGCCTTGCAAGCTGTGCTCGATCGGGCGTGGATTCAAGTTGTTCCGAATCGCTGGGAGGAGCCGTTCGGGAACGCCGTCACCGAAGCAATGGCCCGTGGTACTGCGGTGGTAGCCAGCGACATCGGGGGACCAGCCGAGATCATCTCTCATGAGGTGAATGGCTTGCTTGTTGCGGCCGATGATCACCATGTTCTTAGCCAGACATTACGCGAACTTGTAAGCAACCGACAACGCTGCGAACGACTTGGAGCGGCCGCTCGCAAGGTGGCCAGGTCGCGCTTCAGCCTGTCGCGTTTGCTTGATGACTGTGAACACCTCTACCAGCAGGTACAACGCGCATCATGACCACCACGCCCGAGATGTCAATTGTGATCGTCACGCCACGACGATTTGCACAGGTGCGTAAAACGGTCGGCTTCTTAGCTGACCAGAGCGCTGCATCGGCCTGCGAATTGATCATTGTTGCGCCAAGCGCCGAGGCTGTATCGGATCGCCGCAGCGACGAGACCGCGACGTTCTCCAGTACCCGCGTCATCGAAGTTGGCCCGATACCCGACGTTGATCGGGCCTCGGCATCGGGAGTTCGGGCTGCCCAAGCGCCGATCGTCGGCATCGTAGAGGACCACGCCTTTCCAGGGCGCGACTGGGCCCGCTCGATCCTGCGAGCTTACGCAAAGCACTCGCCGGTGGCGGTTGGGCCAATCATTCGCAACGCAAATCCCGCAACGCAGTTGTCGTGGGCGAATCTGTTACTTGCGTACGGCGAGTGGACAGACCCACGCAACCTTGGGTCAGCGTGTTCGTTGCCGCTCCACAATCTGACCATACGTCGAGACGCGCTACTTGAATACGGCGACGATCTTGAGGCTGCTCTTGGTCGAGGCGGAAGCCTGATGAGCGACCTGCAGGCTTCCGGTTCACTGCTCCACCTCGAGAGTCGGGCTCGGGTCGCGCATGTGAACCCATCTCGGTTTCATTCGACTGCCACCCTTCGCTTCAACGCAGGTCGCCTCTATGGATCGCAGCGCGCAGAAGACGATGACTGGAACTGGACGAGACGGTCGGCGTATGCGGCTGGCTCACCATTGATTCCGGCTGTCAGGTTGGCGCGCCTAGTCGCTGAGCACCGAGATGGCCCCTACGCCAAGCGTTTGCCAAAAACTATCGGCGGGCTGCTCTTTGCGCTTGGATGCGACGCTGCTGGCCAGGCCGTTGGCTATACCCGGGGAAGCGGCGAGAGCTTGGCCTTTCTGTCCACCTTTGAAATGGGTCGTCGCCAGCATCTCTGTCGGCGAGATGCACACATCCTCCCTGCATGATCCTGGTCACGATTGTCATCTCGACGCACAATCGCCCTGCGCTGTTGCGGCGAGCGGTCGACAGTGCACTTAATCAACCTCTGGGCGGCACGGCTGGTGGCTCGATCGAGGTCGTGGTTGTCGACGATGGCTCGGAGCCGCCGGTTGAGCTCGCGCCCAACGAGCGCCTGCGGCTCATCCGACAATCGAGTGGCGGCGTAGCTGCGGCCCGTAACACTGGCCTCTCTGCAGCGCGCGGGAGCTTTGTCACCTATCTCGACGACGACGATGTTCTGACCAAAGGAGCTTTGCGTCGTGCACTTGAGGCGCAGGCCAGCTCGACGCTCAAGGCGCCGGTCGCAGTTCTCGCCGCGCTGGACGAAATGACGATCGATGGCACCTTTCTGAAGCGACGGCTACCGCCGACCCTGGCAGCGGGAACTCCATTCCCCTTGGTCGAGCTTGCCGATGGTAGGTCCCATGGCGTGAAACAGACGCTGGTAGTCCCCACTGCAGTGCTGCGAGACATCGGCGGCTGGGACTCGACGTTTCGATCGCGAGTCACCACCGAGCTTTTCATGCGGCTGGGTGAAGTCTGCTCGTTCGAAGGGATCGACGAATGCGGCTACCAACTCACGGTCCACGATGGGGTTCGGATTTCGGGCGACCCGCGAGTTCGCCAGCAGTCGTGGAAGCGACTCGTGAGCACTCACAGTGAGCGAATGTCAGAGCACTCAAAGGGCGCCGCTGCGCTGGCTTTAGGTCACGCGCGTATGTCGTGGCTTCAGAACGAGCGGCGAGCAGCGCTGGTTGCGGTCATGCAAGCTATGCGCTGGTCAACTCGCCGTACCGTACGCGGGGCGGTCCGCGCAATCGGAGACGTGGCTCGGCGCCGAGACGTTTCATGAGCGATCTGCCACGTCCGACGCCCGAGACCGGATCAACCCCCACGGCATACGACGTCAAGCGCCAGTCCGCCCGAAGCGGCGTGTTCGCGACCGCCCTGCAAGGGTTTCAGTTTGTTGGCGGGAGCGTCGCTGGCATCATCATGGCGCGGCTCCTCGCCCCGGACATCTTCGGAGTGTTCTTCATGGTGATGGTCGCCACCGAGTTGACCTCGAGCTTTCGCGACCAGGGCATTCCCCATGCGATCTCTCGGAGCGATGGACTGCCAGTTGAGGTTCGCAATGCGCTCTTCTACAGCCATCTCCGTTTCAACCTTGTTGTTTCGGGTGCCATCGTTGCGGTGTCGCCTTTACTCGCGCTGTTTTTTGGTGAGCGCGACATCGTCTTCCTTGCGTTGATTCTCGCCACCAGCCTCGCCATCCAGGGCGCAACCAACGTGCACCTAGGCACCCTGCGCCAGCAACTGAAGTTCGGTCGAGAGGCCGTCATCGATACTGCGGCACTCATTGGGTCGGTCGCGCTTGGCATTCTTGCTGCGACTCAAGGATGGGGCTTATGGTCGTTGGCCGTGCAGCACGCAAGCGCACATCTGTTTCATGCTGGCGCAGTTCTGGCGTCGACTGGGTGGCGCCCTCAACGAGCGCCGATCAGCCCATCCGCCCAGGCAGTCCTCGACGACGTCAGGCTGTTTGGGGGCCCGCTTTCGAAGTCCCGACTGCTGCTGCACCTGGCGCGCCACGTCGATCGCGTAGTTGTTGGCCGAGTCGCCGGCAGTGGTGCGCTAGGCCTATATCAGACTGCATACAACTGGTCGGTATTGCCAGTCCGCCAGGTTACGGGCCCGATCCTGCACATTGTGTCGACGGCCTTAGCGCGAGTTCGACACACCGCAGACGTTTATCGCTCCTGGTTTTCGATCGCGTTCTTCGGGATCTGCGGAATCTGCATGCCAGTCTTGGCTGGAGTTGCGGTGACTGCTCCGACGCTTGTCGTTTTCTTGCTCGGCCCCGAGTGGGAAGGTTCTGCATTGTTGCTGCAAATTCTGATGCCTGCCGCAGCGGCATCGCTCATTTCGGCGTCGCTCAAGTGGGCCTATTACGCAGAAGGGCACACTGATCGCCTTCTCTCATGGTCGGTCAGAATCCTCCCTGTCACCGTGGCCGCAGTCGCCCTCGGAGGTTTTTGGGGCGCAACTGGCGTCGCAATTGCGTGGAGCGCGACCACAACCATTGCGACCGTGCCCCAGATCTGGTGGTGTACCCGCCGCTCTGTTTTGAGCAGTGCTGACGTCTGGGCCCCCTTTCTCAACTGCTTGGTTGCTGCCATCGCCGGAGCAACGGCGAGCCTTCTGGTAATGGGCTCTGAACCATCGGGCCTGACTGGCATCGCGACAAGTTTCCTCGTGGTCGCAGGTGTATCGATTGTCGTCACACTTGCTCTGCCTGGCGGCCGAAATCTGAGCCGTCGGTTGCTGCATGCCTTTCTACGGATGCGACAGGGCAAACGGCTACAGTTTGGCGACCCGCCGTGTACATCTACCTGAGCGTCGACTCGACCGAGCAATCGCAGACCAATGACATGAAGATGGCCTAGAGATGAACTCAGAGTCGCCCACGCTTAGGACCTCGGCCACGCGAGTTCTCCACGTCTTCGAGACATGGGGTGCGGATCGTGTTGCTATCGACACATTCCGTGCGGTTGATGTTGGAGATGTGATCAGGGCACAGAGGTCGGTTGGTTTGGAGGTCTCAGTCGCGCTCAGTTCGCTTCAGCACGCCCGGCACCTTGAGCCAGATTCCGCCCAAGTCGCCGAGGTCGACGACGGCGCAATTGCTGGCGCGGCGGTAGCTGTCGCACCGGTCACGAGACAGGAGCAGGGGATGCGCAGACTTCTCGGCTCACATATTGACAAGCGCGCCTTCGAGAACTGGCTCGGTAACGAAGTGCTGCGAGTTCGACCCGATATTGTGCATGTTCATTGGTCAGAATCTATTGGACCAAGCAGCATCCGGGTCGCACACAAACACGGGGTTTCGGTCCTGGCCGAGGTGGGCGCCGATCGAGCCGACGTTGTCGGTCTCGGCAGCTATCTCGCTCCTCTAGGGACCGGCGCTCGATGGCTGCGGGAACGTCACGAACGACATCTCGACTCAGCAGACGCGGTGGTCACGACCGATGAGATTGTGCCTGAGCTTCTGATCCGAAACCCGGATTTGTCGCCGATCGTCATCGACGGCGGGGCACCTGCGACATCGCAAGCTGCTCAGTTCAACAATGTGTACTCGGCGACCATCCGAGCCCGACACACGCCAGGACGGACTTCGCCCGACCGAATTTCACCCCCGGTTCGAGACCCCCGACTCGACTCTGGTGCCCCCGATCGAGCCGACCGAATAGCCGCAATCGCTGAGCGTCCCGCTGCAATAGACGCGGAGCCAGACAGAAACCTTCTTGTGATCGGCGCTGGGCCAGCGGGGCTTACTGCCGCGCTCGAGGCCGCTCGGCGAAGCGAACTGCGTCCCGTGGTGCTTGAGGCATCAAACGAAATCGGCGGAATCTCGCGGACTACCAACTTTGACGGCAATCTGATCGACATAGGTGGCCATCGCTTTTTCTCCAAGAGCCAGCGGGTGAACGACTGGTGGCTCAGCGTGCTGCCGCTGGCCAAGGGAGCGACGTGGCGGCCGGGCGTAGTCTCCAATGGGCCAGACCCACACATCGAAGACCGGGTCATGCTCGTTCGCTCGCGAAAGTCGCAGATCCTGTGGAACGGAAGCCTCTTCGACTACCCGCTCGAGTTGTCGTTCGATGTCCTCCGCAAGTTGGGCCTCCGTCGCACCGTGCGCGCCGGTCTGAGCTACCTGCGGGCCCAGGCATTCCCGGTCTCACCCGTCGACAACCTCGAGGACTTCTACATCAACCGCTTCGGGCGAGAGCTGTATCGGACATTTTTCGAGAGCTACACCGAGAAGGTCTGGGGCCTGCCATGTCGCGAGATTTCGCCCGACTGGGGAGCCCAGCGAGTCAAAGGGCTATCGCTTTGGGGAGCGCTGGTGCACGCAGTAAAACCAAACCGCTCCACCGACGATGCGCAGCGCGATGTTGCAACGTCGCTCATCGAGCGGTTTCTTTACCCGAAATTCGGGCCTGGCCAAATGTGGGAGACCGCGGCGGCCGATGTGCTCGACGCCGGCGGCGAAGTGCTCACGAACATGGCGGTGGTCGGCTTCGACGTGGAGCGACTGGATGACGATGATTCCGTCGGGTTCAACGGCAACCCCACCGATGCCCAAATTTCAGTGGTCCATGCCATCGACCGTGTCTCGGGCGAGCAGCTATCGGTGCGCGCCGAACATATCGTTTCCACGATGCCTCTCAACGCGCTGGTCAAGGCACTCGGCGACAACGTCTCGGCGAACGCCCACGAGATTGCCGACGGGTTGTCCTTTCGCGACTTCATAACCGTTGGCGTGCTCGTCGACAATCTGCTGCTAACCGAGGACGACGGCGCTGCGCTACTGGACAACTGGCTGTACATCCAAGAACCGTCCGTGTTGGTTGGGCGGCTGCAGATCTTCAACAACTGGAGCCCGTGGATGGTGGCCGATCCACACCGCAGTTGGATTGGGCTCGAGTACTTTTGCGACACCACCGATCCAATGTGGTCATGGCCACAGGACCGACTCGTGCGCCTTGCTGACCAAGAACTCGCTGCGATCGGTGTCATCGAAGCTGGCAGCGTCATCAAGGGCTGCGCAATCAAGGTGAGGCGCGCCTACCCGTCCTATGTCGGGACCTATGACCGGCTGGGTGAGCTTCAACCTGAGTTGAGCACGCTGAGCAACCTCTGGTGCACTGGCCGAAATGGTCAGCACCGGTACAACAATCAAGACCACTCGATGCTGGCGTCGATGCTCGCCATTGATCAGATCGAGCAAGGCACGAGAGATCCCGAGATGATTTGGGCAGTCAATATCGATGACGACTACCACGAAGGAGACTGATCTGATGACTGCCGCAGAGACGTGTCCTTCGAGCGCCACTCGCATTGCGCTGGTCATGCCAGCGCACAAGCTGGGTGCCGACTTCGAAGCAAGCGTGCGATCTGTCGAGCAACTCGACCCGCCACCTGAAGAGTTTGTCATTGTGGTCGACGGCAACCCGGAGATGGCTCGCCAGCTTGCTCCCTTTCATGACGTCATCGAGATCGGCTCGTCGGGGCCCGCGGCTGCGCGAAACGCCGGTGTTGCGGGCACATCCTCTGCCATCGTGCTCTTTGTGGACTCTGATGTCATAGTGCCAGCCAACCTCATCACCTTGGTCCGCAGAGCCTTCGCGATGAACGGGGCTCAGCGGGTAGACGCAATTGTCGGGTCATATGACGCGTCGCCCGCGTCGCCGACCGTCGTGTCTCAGTTCAGAAACTTGCTGCACCACTGGACCCACCAACAGGCCGGGGGAGCCGGCCACACGTTTTGGGGCGCATGTGGTGCTGTGTATCGCACGGCGTTCGATGCGGTTGGAGGATTTGACGAACGCTACGACGACGCAACCATCGAGGACATAGAACTAGGAGAGAGGCTGACCGCCGCCGGCTTTCATATCGAGATGGTTCCCTGGGTGCAGGTCACCCATCTCAAACAGTGGACCCTCACCGGCATGGTCCACACCGACGTCGCAAAACGGGGTATCCCATGGAGCCGCCTGATTCTCAGCAACCGGTCTATGGCCAACGACCTCAACACCACCTGGGCGGCCAGGATCAATGTCGCTATGGCGGCGTTATTCGCCGGGGCGCTCGTCGGCGCAGTAGGCGTCCCGAGTAGCAGGCTGAAGCTGCGGCTCGTGGCGATTGCTGCGGCTCTCGGTGCAACGCTTTCCTGGCGTGATCGCCGCTTTCTCCGCTTTCTCCGCCGAGGTCGTTCGACAGTCTTTGCGATTCAGTCATTACCGCTGCTTTGGATCCATCACCTGTGTTCGGCGGCCGCCTTTGCGTGGGCGGTAGCCACCTGGCCAATCACTCGCAACCGGGTGAGGTCGCCACGCACGTGAGTGGCCCAGTTTCTCGACTCGACCGGCGAGAGGTTCGCCTTCTTGGGCCCGCAGTCGCGATCGGGTTGACCGCGGTCATGTTGTGGATATTGGATGAACTGCCGCTGTACGTAGACGGCGGGTCGTATCTGGCGATCGCCGAACACTGGGCGGCCGGAGACTGGTCCGCTGCCATCAATGCCTACTGGTCCCCGTTACTTTCGATGCTGCTTGCCCCCGCCGTGCTCGTGGGAATTCCAGCCATCGTCGCCGCCTCGATCTTGTCGGCCGCTACCGCCGGTGCTGCCATAGCGGCGCTCCAGCGGCTCATGCGAGTATGCGGTGTCGCATCAGATGTTTCGATCATCGTCGCGCTCGGCGCATGTCCGTTCGTCGTCTTCGCGACTCTCGACAACCTAGTGCCTGACCTGCTGATGGCGGCGCTACTCGTGGTGTTCGTCGCCGACATCGTCGATGGCATTCCTCGACCTGTACGAACCGGTGCCATCGGTGGTCTTGCATTTCTCGCTAAGGCGTACGCGCTGCCATTTATGCTCGCGTTCTGCGTGCTGATCGGCATTGGCCGCCTGGTGCTGAGTCGCGCGACCGGCGTTCGAACAAGTCAACCTGTGTACCTCTTGATTGCCAGCGCCACGATGCTGCTCATCGTCTGTTTCTGGTCCTTGGTCATCTCAATAGATGAAGGCCAACTCATGTTCAGCAGCGCGGCTGAATACAACCGCAAAATTACTGCTCCTGGATCTCCGGGCAACCCGTACGGTTGGCTCGGCCTTATTGAACCTGATCACCCAGCGGCGTTCTGGGGCTGGGAAGATCCCGCCAAAATTCCCGTGCCGGATGTGCCGGATCTATCGGATGCTCCCGGCAAGGCAACCTCGACGAACGGGCGTCTCAACCGAATATGGTCAAACGCAAACCAGAGCTTCCGAGCCGCGGCGTTGGTCGCCGGGTCGGCGCTGGCCGCCGCTCTCGTCTTTGTATGGGCAGCCTCGTCGGCTCTCGTCGGCTGGGTGCGTACACGACAGCTCCACTTTGGTAAGAGCGAGGCAGCTCTGCTTCAGCTTGGTCTCGCAGCGGGCCTGTACACAGGTGGACTCCTCTGGCTGGTCGTCAATGCCAGGTATCTCTATTTCGTGATGTTGATCTTGGTCTCCGTCGCAGCCGTCGGCGTCACAGCTATCGGGTCGCTTCGCTCAACTTCGCAGCGATTGGTGATTATGTTGGCCACCGTGCTCGCTTTGACTACGGCCGCTCGGCCAGCGGTCGCCCTTGTTCGACTCGACGAGCGAGTCGAGGCCATCCACGAGATCGACGAGTTTCTCGGCACTGTCGACGTCGAAGGTCGACGCGTCGCTTCGTATCCGGTACGACTGCACCTTGTCGGCGCTCGATGTATCGAGAACGGATGTGTGTACCTCGGTTCCCCGACCGTTGATGGTGAAGTATCAGTCGAGGCTCAACTCGTGGCGTTTGGCGTCGATACTTTTGTCGTCGACGATTCCAGCGGAGTCGGTGTCCCAGCCAATGCAATCCTGGTCGCAAGATCGGACAGTCTTCGATACAGCGTGTACGACGTGTCAGCCCTTGACGCGTTGACCTGACTGTCAGGGTCAGGCCACTAGCCCAGCTTGCTCGTAGGCTAGAGAAGTTCGGTGAAGTATTCGATTGTTGCCGCCAAGCCGTCGTCTAAAGAAGTCGAGGGCTGCCAACCAAGAGCTGAGTTAGCCAGGTCGATGTCGGGTCTGCGTTGCTTCGGATCATCCTGCGGGAGAGGCTTGCGCACGATTTTGGAGCTGGAACCCGTCATCTCGACGATCTTGGTTGCGAGATCGAGAATTGTCATTTCGCTAGGATTCCCCAGGTTCACCGGTCCGGTGAAGTCGTCACCAGTCGCCATGGCGCTGGTCATCGCCTCGATGAGATCATCGACGTAGCAGAACGAGCGAGTTTGGGAGCCGTCGCCAAAGATGGTGATGTCTTCGTTCGTGAGCGCCTGCACAATGAAACTCGAAACGACTCGGCCATCATCTGGCTGCATACGCGGCCCGTAAGTATTGAAGATCCGTACGACTTTGATCCGCAGGTTGTGTTGGCGCCGATAGTCGAAGAACAATGTCTCGGCGCATCGTTTCGCCTCGTCATAGCATGAGCGAGGACCGACCGGGTTCACTCGGCCCCAGTAGGACTCTGGCTGCGGATGAACCTCGGGGTCGCCATAGACCTCGCTTGTCGAGGCTTGAAGAATCTTCGCATCTAATCGTTTGGCCAATTCCAACATGTTGATAGCGCCAAAGACACACGTCTTTGTGGTCTGAACCGGATCAAGTTGATAGTGGATTGGCGAAGCGGGGCATGCCAGGTTGTAGATCTCGTCAACCTCCGCATCGAGCGGGAAGGTCACGTCGTGTCGTATGGACTCGAACGAATCGCGCTTCATTAGTTCAGCAACGTTGGCGGTCCGTCCAGTGAAGTAGTTGTCGGCGGACAAGACATGGTGGCCCGAGGCCACCAGACGCTCACATAGGTGCGAGCCCAGAAAGCCAGCTCCGCCCGTTACCAAGATTCTCTTTTGCTGCACGTGCCTTCACTTCCCGAACAGAGAGTCTCGACGCCCGCGTCGATCGAACTCAATTTCCCGAATTGCGTCTTCATAGTCCGCGGTGCGCACTCAATGTATCGTCCAGAGAGCTAGCTGGATCGTGACTGCACTGTCGCACCTTTGACCTTTGCGGTGGACCTGGCCCGTTTCTCGTTGCGACATATGTGCGACGCCAGCACGGCGCTCGCGCCACCCGATTCGAGCCAAACAAAGAGGCGCACGACTCCGAGTGTCGTGCGCCTCAGTTGTAAAGATCTGAGTTGTGTTTAGTTCTGAACCAGGGCCGATTCGTCGGTCATGAGTCGGAAGGTAGTGAGCTGAGTCTTCCACCATTCGGTGGTCACCGTGCTTCGCCCGGGAATATTCTTAAGCGACTCATCGATGACGGCCACGAGTTTCACGTCGTCGCCTGAGGCGGATCGCAGGTCGAGAAGTCCGTCTACCACTCGTGAGTGACTCGTAACCTCGCCGTCGAGAGCGGCCATCATGCGGTCGATTTCGGTTTGGACGATTGAGTCAGTCATTGATGTGCACTTCTCCCTGGATTGCGCAAGGTTGCGTTGGTCATACTGTCGATAAGAACGCTCGGAATAAGCCTGGCATTCCCATGTGGCTCTCAGTATGGGCCAAATCCATCGTCAGTACTATGCGGTTTCGCACATGTTTTCTGTTGCAAGCGCCACACCCCGCTCAACTAGGAGCGTTTCGCGGCCCTGTCTTAGTGCTGGCTAGTGATATTGCCTAAGTCGTCTGGCCCAAACCAGCGCTGGCGTGGCTGACAGTGCGCAAACAAACTCCGGCGTCGCCTCGGCCACGTACACCCTCTGCCAAGTCGTCTACGGCCTTGGCGTCGCTGTCGTCATCACCCCTGGCGGTGATGGGTTCGGCTGTGAACGTTACCGATGTGCGTTGGTTGATGACTAACCGTCGTCTTCTTCGTCGGTCTCGCTGTCGCTGGTGCCAGCATCGCTTGTATCGGCATCGCTTGTATCGGCATCGCTTGTGTCGGCTTCTGCCTCGACCACTTCGGCCAAAATGTCACGAGCCTTTTCGACGAGTTCTTGATAGCGGCCCAGATCGCCGTCGATGAGTGCCCGGTCAGCTTGCTCGAGCAGGTTCAGCGCCTCGTCGACGACCGGGCCATCGCCAACCACCACCGGCTCACCGGCGCGGTCCTGCACGACCAGCGATCGGAATGCGACGTCGCCTTTACAGTCGTCTTCGTTGCCGGCACCGTCGGGGTCAAGACCGCGGATGGAGACGCCAAACAACGCGCGAATCGAGTCGGCGAGCGACGGGCACATCACAACCCGATCGGCGTGCGACACAATCACCCATTCCAGGTTCGGCTGCTCGGTCGTGGTTGCAATCACATAAAGCGGGCGAACATAGATGAGCGAACCGCGCGCCGGCCCGGGCTCGCCCGTGTCTTCGTCGAGCGGTGCCTCAGAAGTGATGGGCACCACCATCAGATTGCCGAATTGGACCGATGAGCCTTCGCCACCAGCATTCAGCAGCGTGACGGCGCCGCTTATCTCTTCCTGAGAGGTGATCTGAGACGCAACAAGGCCCGGTCCGGGAGCTTCGGCGCCGTTGCCGATGTTGCTGACCTCGTAGCTCACGAGACGGCCATAATTGGCGTCGTTAAAGTCGCTCACGCCAACCATGAACGCTTGCATTTCTTTGCGTTGGTCATCGGGCGAGAAGGGCACGAATGACCGAAAGATCACAAATTCTTGCTTCGTGTCATCGGGCAACCGCATCAATGTGTAGTACGGATCAACCCGGTCCTCTGAGCTAGAGGTCACGCCCTGGGAGTTGATCGAGTCAGTCGTGCCGGGACCGGTCACACCGCCCGGGTCTTGGGCAACCGCCCATTCGTCGCTACCTTCGAGCAGATCGGCGGTCTCTTGCACATCGACGTGGTACTTAGACCACATGTTGGTCTGCACTGTGAAGATGTCTTCGGGATACCGCAAGTTGTCGAGTAGGGCGACCGGCATCTCATCAGAGGACAACAACAGATCGGGGAAGACTTTCTCCCATGCGGCGATGATCGGATCGGTCTCGTCGACCACATACAGCCTGACAGTGCCGTCGTAGGCGTCGACGGTCGCCTTGACCGAATTGCGAACATAGTTAAACGGTGATTGCAGGCCGCTGTCGGGGGCCAAGTTGGGGGTCTGGCGAGTCTGGGCGTAGGGATAGTTGCTGGTCGTAGTGTAACCATCGACTACATACACGATTCGCCCATCGACAACGACGGGATACGGGTTGTGGTCAAACTCGAGGAACGGCGCGACCTTCGAAACGCGATCGCCAACGTTGCGGTTCCACACGAATCGGCTGTCGTCTCGCACAAAGTCCGAGATCAACGGATCGATGCTTTGAAAGCGCAGCGAAAACATCGAGCGGCGCCAGAAGCCGCCGGCGGTCACGCCGCCTTCGCCTTCGTAGTTGTGCAACAACCGAGTGCTTCCATCGACGGTATCGATCTCGGCGCGATCGGTGTCGACGATTGCGTAGCCGTTCATGTTTTCGCCGTAGTAGATCCGGGGCTGTTCGATTGGCACGTCGTCGATGATTTGATTTCGCGCCGGAACGTCGCCGATGAGAAATGTCGGCAGGCTGTCTTCGATGCGATTCGCCGGGGCCAGGGCAATGCCGTTGCCGTGGGTGAAGCTCAATACTTCGCTTTCCCAGCCGCTCTCGGGAATGCCTTCGGGGTTGAGTTCTCGGGCGCTCACCAACACCTGGGTCGGCTCGCCGTTGATGGTGTAGCGATCAACGTCGATCTCTTGTTCGTCGAACTCGAAGAAGAAGAGTTCTGCTTGTTGCAGCTGAAAGGTCTGCACCGAGATTTCGGGGTCGAGCAGCGGAACCGACGGAACGTTCTGTTCGCTGGTCGAGACGTCGTTACCCGCGAGGTCGTCGTCGTATTCGAAGATGCGCTGGTCGACGACTCCGAGGCCATAGGCGTCTTTGGTGGCCGCTATATTGCGCTCGACGTACGGGGCTTCTTTGGTGGTTTCATCTGGGGCCACCGAGAAACGCTGCACGACCAGTGGGTAGATGCCGCCCATGACGATCGAAACCAACGCCCACAGGCCAACTGCGACTGCGGGCAGGCCCCACCCTTTACGGCGAATGTTCACCACGAACAGCACAACCGAGAGCAGCGCAATCAAGATCAACAGGCTCAGAACCGGCAGGCGAGCCTGGACGTCGGTGTAGCTCAGGCCGTTGAACTTGCCGTCGGTCGAGTAGCTCAACGCATAGCGATCGAGCCAGTAGGTGCCCGCCCGCACCAAGGCCATTGCGGCCAACAACACCGACACGTGGGCCTTGACTTGGGGGGTGACTCGTTCGTCGAGGTTTTGGATGCGGATGCCACCAGCCAGGTAGTGCATGGCCACGGTGAGCACCAGCACGACCATGAGCGCGGTGAACAGCCAGCTCGTCACAAAGTTAAGAAACGGCATGCGGAAGACGTAGAAGCCAATATCGCGACCGAACTGAGGATCGGCAACTTCAAAGTCGACCGGGTTCGTGAACAGCAGCCAGTTGCGCCACTGCGATGCGGCACCGGCACCGATGCTGATCGAGAACAGCGCAGTCACGCCAAATCGCACAAGGCCCCATCGAGCCCCGATCACTTCGCGGAAACGGGTGACGGCCTCTTCTTCGGGGCTCGCCTCGCGATATTGGGGCGCAAGCCGGTCGGCCAACCACAAGTTAACCCAACACAGGACGAAGAAGAACACCACAAAGATAGCGGCCAAGATGATCTTGGCGGTGAGCACGGTGCTCCACACATTGCTAAATCCTGCGGCGTCGAACCACAAGTAGTCAGTCACGAAGTTGGCGATGCCACGCACCGACAACAACAGTGCAAACAGACCCACGACGATAAAAGCAATAACGCCGCGGACCTTTCCGCTTTTCATTCCTTGCGACCGGCGAGGTCGCGGCATCGCTGATTCAGGCCGCATTCGGGGCTGAGCCTACCCGAGCGTGCGGGTTGACCTCAGGTCGGCCTGTTATTTCGTCTGGGTTTCCCACGGCAGCGACGATTCATCGGGCAGGGCGTCGCATACGCCAGCCACACAAAGCAGATTGGCGAGGCGAGATGCGGCAAACCCGAGGTGATCGGTCTTGCGCTGGCGGTAGAACGCCCGAACCGGGTCGACATGGGAGTCGGGGGCCTCGACATCGAGCGCGTCGAGCAGCTCGAGGCGCTCTCGAATCGGCAGAACGACGTCGGAAACCAGGAGTTCTTCGACTGCACCCGCTGGCAAGAGGCCACTGTTTGGATCAGCATCGATCAACGCTGCCCCTGCACCATAGGTCACCAGTGCCACCTCGTTGATTGCCGCTAGGTAGCGGTTGAGTTGCACATCGATATTGCCAACGATGCTCGTCAACACGACCTTGTTGCGCTTCTTGGTGGACCGGAGGCCGGCAAGCAGTTCATTCTGTTCGTCGGCAAGCGCTCGTTTGAGACGCTTCTCGAGCTGTTTAGCAGCGTCGGCGATCACCGCGTCGCGTTGGGCTTCGATCCCTGGAAACGTCTCGCCGGCTCCAGAGGATTCGGGTTGCGTGTCCTCGACTCGGGCATCCTCGGGTTGAGCCCCGTCGGCTCGGGCATCCTCGGGTTGAGCATCCTCGACTCGGGCATCCTCGGGTTGAGCATCCTCGGGTTGAGCATCCTCGACTCGGGCATCCTCGGGTTGAGCATCCTCGACTCGGGCATCCTCGGGTTGAGCATCCTCGGGTCGGGCATCCTCGGGTTGGGATCGTTGGGCCCGCAGCATTTCAAACAGGTTGATCGCCGCAGGATCTCGATCAGCCTCGGCCACCGGCACGGCGACGACTTGTTCGATCTCATCGGCCGGCTGGACAACATTGAGGTTGTCGTCTTCGAGTTGTGCCAGGTCGGCGTCGATCGATCCGCTTTTTGGCGCCTTTGGTGCGCCGTCGAGACCTGACACCTTGGTGACCCTGCTCTTGCGCTTCAGCCGAGAACCAGTGGGCGTCAGCACAGCATCTTCGGGTGTCACATCTGATGTGGGCGGCGATGCCTCGAGGGTTGGCGCAGCAGCGGGAGCGGTCGGGCCGGCGCCGGGTGCCTTGGCCGTACCTTTTTTCATTGCCTGTGAGACGCGCGGGCGTCGGGGCTTCTCGGCTGCTTTTTGTGGTGGGTCGAGAGGACGGGGAAGTGCCGGCGATCGAAGTGCGGCCGTAGTCGCAGATGACTGGTCGGCCGGTGGTTCGGAAATTTTGATGCGGCCGATCATCTTGGCGTCGAGCAACTCGATCTCGAGTTGGTCTCGACCCGCAAGCGGTTCAGCGGTGATGGTACGGGCCGCCGTATCGCCACGCACCTTGGCTTCTCTCAGCGACGACTTGAGCTCAACGGTGGTTTCTTCAAGCGTGCGGCGCACCACCTCGTAGGACCGCAACAGCCGATCGCGTCCTACCCGCAGCCGCTCCACTTGAGCGCGGGCCTCGCGGCGACGACGCTCCATGTCTTCGAGAATCTGGGCGCGGGCTTCTTCGGCCTCGTGAATGAGTGCATCGCACTCGTTTCGCACTCGGGTGACACGCTCGACTGATTGAGCCATGATCTTTTCGACCTCGGCCTTCGCCTGGCGTTTTTCAGTAGCGCTTTCGGCGCGTGCGGCTGCAACGATGTCGGCACCGGCAACTTCGGCCGCTGCTTTGCGTTTCGTCAGTACCGATTCGGCCTCGGAGCGCATCTTTGCGGCTTCGGCCTTGGCATTGGCGATGAGTGTTGCAGCTGATTTCTCGGCGGCAGAGATTCGCTGTTCGCCAGCGATGCGAGCCGCATCGAGCACCGATGTCACATCGTCGCCGACCTGTCGGTTGCTTTCTGAGATCTGACTGGCGGGTGCGGTGCGCAGCGACTTCTCTGCCGCCTCGGCGCGTCGCACGGCTTTGGCAACCCGAGTTCGCATGTCGCTCTCACGATGTTGTGCATCGCTGAGTGCCTCGGAAATGGCGCGCAGATAGTCCTGCACCTGTTGTTGATCGAATCCACGACGTTCGAGGTCGAAGGTCTGTTTCAGGATTGCTGCTGGATCACCGGCAGAATCGAGCGCGTCTTTACGCAAAGGCTGAGCCACAGCAGAGATGCTATTCGGCCCCGGACCCTGGATCTGGGCATGGTCGCTTTTTGTCTGTGTAACACCACAAGCAACATGGGCCACATCAGCATCACTGCACGCAAAATGCCCACAGAATGCGCCCACAAGAACTTTCTACGTGATCGCACACGGCGACGTAAAAAAAGGCCAAGAGTCGCCAATTGTGCGTCGAGAAGGCCTCTAATTGATCGTGAACGGTGAGACATCGCCGCCCAGTTCGCCAATGGCGATCAGAGCCTCGTCGATGTTGTTCACGCCAATGACCTTCATGTCGACCGCGTGCTCCAGCGCTTCTTCATAATTCGTCGGCAGGTCCACCGGGTCGCCCGTCTCACGATCCACGAAGTTGTCACAGCACAACGGCACGATGAAGACGTCGGCGCCATCGCGTTCTGCGGCAATCGTCTTCTGGTGGATGCCACCCACGGGCCCCACATTGCCATCGCGATCGATCGACCCGGTGGCCACGATGTTCATACCGCTGGTCAGTTCGCCCTCGCTGAGCACGTCCATGATGGCCAGCGTGAACGCCAAGCCTGCCGATGGGCCGCTCACCCGTCCCGTCTCGATATTGACTTCTATCGGGAAGTCCTCTTCGACGATGGTGAGCGTGCCAATCCCGATGAACGGCCTCGATTCTTCGGAGCGAACCGCTTCGACGATGCATGCATCGTCGGCCGAGCCCAAAGTGAGGCCGACCAGCTCGGTGCTCATTGATTGGGTCGGGTTCGCAGGATCGATGCGTTCGACCAGCAGCTCCACGTCTTGTCCAACGCCGATGCCCATGAGCTGCTCCACGAGTTTCTCGCCATCGAGCACCTCGACGCCGTTGACTCCGATGATCAAGTCGCCGGTTCCGAGCTTGCCGTCGGCTGCGGTGCAATCAAAGACCTCGGCGACCTCGACGCCAATGGGCGTGATCTCGAGGTCATAGCCAAGTTTTCCCAGCGCAACAACAACCGCTGAGTTCTTGGAGACCTGCATGCGGCGCAGGTCTGCCTCGCGGAGTTCTTCGGCAGTCTGGTCGCCCTGCACCTCGTCTTCGTGACGCAGTCGAACGCTGTCATCAAGCTTTGCGTCGAGCCACTCCCACGGCGTGATATTGGCCGTCTGTGACACCGTCACGAAGCCGATCTCACCGTCGGGAATGGTCACGAGTTCGACCGGCGCGTCGACTCGCTCAATTGTGTCGTAGACCGACCCCGGTTCAAGGCGGTAGTAAGGGAGGCGCACGAACGATGCAGCGATCACGCCAACGACTAACAGGCCGAGCAACAATGTGCCGAGGATTGTCCACGGGCCACGGTTTCGTTTGCTCGACTCGTTGGCATCGAGGGTCGAGCGTTCACTGCCAGGACCAGTTGGAACCGGCGGGGTGAGGGCAAAGCCGGGTGTAGTCGACGTATCCCTGTCCAGTGGCTCGCCGCGCGCATCGTTGGCTGGCGCTGACCAGCCAGACCCAGCAGCGCTGAGGGTCGACGGCACGGCCTCGGCCAGAGGAGCGGTATCGCCTGTCGCAATGGGATTCAAGACGTCGGTGGTGCCGGCGAGCGGCATCGAGGGCAGCACGATCGGCGGCGATGATGATTGATCGTCGGTGGACCCGCTCTCAGCTGGTGAGACATCTTGGGAGCGGCTTGACGAGTCGTCTCGGGTCGGGTCGATCTCGGGTTGACCGATCACGGCTGAAGTCGCGACCGGCGAGCTCGATACTTCATGACCGAGATCGATTGCGGGCGTGCCGAGCTCGGCGTCGTGGGGCGGGTTCTGGTCGTTGGTCGCAGTGGGCTGGGGCCCACCAGCAACCGGAACGACAATCCTGATCGTGTCAGCGGCCGAATCAACAAACCGCTCGCGACCCCGCATCGAGCCTTCGGGGCGTGACGAGACCTCGGGGCGTGACGGGACCTCGGGGCGTGACGAGACCTCGGCCCCATCGACGGTCGGCGGTCCAACAACCGCTTCGCCGAGGTCGAGTTCGGGTACCTCGATGCGGGGCTCTTCGTCGATCGGCTTTGCGACCACCACCGATTCGTCACCTACATGTGGTTGCGTCGGCAACACAGCCTCGGCGGCAACATCGCGGTCGACTGCCAAGTCGTTGTGGACTGCGGGGCCGAGCCGAGTGCGCAATCGCTGGCGCACCACAGCAGCCACTGCAACGGCCAGCGCAACCAACCCGATACGTTTACGATTCATCGCTCACCAATCAGGGAGCAGATCAACCCGATCTTCCCGCGTCGTGGGGGTAGAGGTCGTGCAGCTATGGTTGGCCCTGCTGTGTTCACCGTAGTTTTAGTTTCTGTCACCGTGATCCTTCTGGCTCTCTGCCAGCAAACTCCGCCGCGCCTGCCATTGATGGCAACCGTACGAGGTTCAGGCCACCTCGCGGCATCAGGGCAGCGATTCATGACACATTCGGCCGCGCACGCCGCAAGCCGCATCTCGATGCCCGCTGGACCTCGATCCAGCCGCGAGGCGCGCGGCCGCGGTCGAGATCCACTCCGCGACCACCGCGCAGTGGTCGGCCCCGACACTCGCACCCCGTGGTACATCAGGGTCCGCTCGCTGATCTTGCTGGTGCTGTTGGTCATCGGCATTGGCATGGCCATCGCTGGTACCACATTGCTCGTGCTTGCATCCGGGCGATTCGTCATCGAGATCCTGGCCGGGTAGTGGCCCCCAGCGCCCCTCCCCCACCACCAGCGGCCGACGTTGTCGCACGGCACCAGCAAGTCGTTGTCGCAGGCCATCGAGGCGACCACGACATCGTCACTGCCCACCTCGACGATCACGAACCAATGGTGCGCGAAGCCGCACTGTCTGCCATGCACCGGCTTGGCCGCTGCACCACCACCCACCTTGAACACGCATTCAACGACCGTGCGCCGCAGGTGCGATCTCGCGCTGCTGAGCTTGCCGTGCATGTCCAAGGCATCAGCCCTGCGAAACTGCTGGACGATCACAACTACATCGTTGTCGAGGTTGCTTGTTTCGCTTGCGGCGAGATGATCTGGCAACGGGGTCAGGCGCCCATCGCGAAACTGTCGACGATCGCCACCAGCCACGAAGACGCTCTGTGTCGAGAGTCAGCCGCCGCGGCACTCGGGGCGATTGGCGACCCCGCTGGCATCGACGCGGTGCTGGTTGCGTGCCGCGACCGCGTCACGGTGCGCCGGAGAGCAACGCTGGCGTTGGCGGCATTCGACGATCCTCGGGCTGATCAGGCGCTACGCACTGCGCTCGATGACAAAGACTGGCAGGTCCGCCAGGCAGCCGAGGACCTGCTCGAAGTCGGCCGGGTGCTCGACGCGCCGCCTGACCCCGACGCTTACGCCGACTGAGTCCACCGGTTCTGAGCGTCAGCGGCGTCCGGTATTCATGAACATGGCCTTGACAGCTTCGTAACTCTCGATGCAGCGGCCAGCTCCTAGCACCACGCATTCGAGTGGCGCGTCGACGAAGCGCACTGGCACTTCGGCCTCGCGTGTCAAACGTTCGCGAAAGCCGCGTAGCAACGAACCGCCGCCGACCAGGTGGATGCCGGTCACGAGGAGGTCCTGGGAAAGTTCCGGTGGTGCTTGCGCCAGACAGGCGAGCACCGAATCGATAATCGCCGACACCGGCTCTTCGACCGCCGATCGAACATCGGCCGGGCTCAACACGATGGTCTCGGGCAGTCCCGTCATCAATTGACGGCCGCGCACCTGCGCCTGGACTTCGCCGTCGGTATAGGCGGCCGAGCCGGTAACGATCTTGATTTCTTCGGCAGTTCGCTCGCCGATCGCGATGCCGTGCTCGCGTCGCACATACTGCTGGATCGCCGCATCGAGATCGAACGAGCCGACCCGAACAGCTTCGAGTGCGACCACGCCGCCCATCGACAGCAGCGCAGACTCGCTTGTGCCACCACCGATATCGACAACCATCGAACCGACTGGTTCGTTGATGGGCAAGTCTGCGCCGATGGCTGCCGCCAGCGGCTGCTCGATCAGTTGGGCTTCGGCGGCTCCGGCTCGACGCGCCGCTTCGATCACTGCCCGTCGCTCGACTGGTGTAATGGCCGACGGCACACAAATTACGACGCGCGGGCGGTTGAAACGGTTGACACCAACCCGCTCGAGCAGCAGTCGAATCATGCGCTGGGTCACGTCGAAATCGGTGATTGCGCCCTTGCGAAGCGGACGAACCGCAACGATGTATTGCGGCGTGCGGCCAATCATCTCCCACGCTTGATGGCCCATGGCCAGCACTTCGCCGTTGTTCTGGTTGAGCGCGATCACAGACGGCTCGTTGAGAACGATGCCTCTGCCCTTGGCGTAGACCAGCGTGTTGGCCGTACCCAAGTCGATTGCCAGGTCGCGCGCCAGGGTTAGCGCCTGTTGTTGTGCCCGGAGTCAACCGGCCACCCAGCTTCGCGCTGGTCTTTGAGCAAGGGTGCCATGGTGCGCAGGTCCGTCGGGGCGTTTCGGTAACGCGCCGTGCTGCCGCGCCAGCGGCTGCCGAGGTACAACAAACCTGAGCCGACGATGAAGACGACCAGCGGGATGACGAGGAAGAGGAGGGGTGACATAGTTCTCAGCGGTCCATTGACGGGGCGTCAGAAAGGGTAACGGAACCATCGGGTGCGATGGTCGCTTTGTCCAAATCCTCTACTTCGACGATGTGTTGAGCTTCGAGCCCCCAGCTCTCGCCGTGCTCCCAGCGCTCGCGCTTCCAGATCGGGATTGTGGCCTTGAGCGCATCGATGCAGAACCGGGCTGCAGCAAACGCCGCTGGGCGATGCGGCGACGAAGCCACCACGACCACTGCGCTGTCGCCAACGACAAGCGACCCGACCCGGTGCAGCATGACCAGCCGGCCGACGTCGGGCCAGCGGCTACGAGCCTCGCCTGCGAGTTCGGCGAGACGAGGCGCAACTTGGGCCTCGTAGGCCTCGTACTCGAGTTGGTCGACGCCGGTGCGGTCACTGCTGTGATCGCGTGCGACGCCCGAGAAAAGCACGACCGCGCCGCAATCAGGAAGATGGGCCCAGTCAAGCGCGTCGGTCACCGGCAGCGAATCGCTGGACAAACCGACCCAGTCATCTCCAGAAAGCGGCATCTGCACGTCTGTATCGTAGAGCAGCCGGGACCGAGGTCAGCGATCGGGGCAGGTCTTGCAAGATTCCAACAGTCGTGCGGTGTTCACAGAAGACCCAGCGGCTAGATCGGCGCCAAGCTCCCAGACCTGCTTGGCTCGAGGAACACGCCACGGAGATTGGAAACAATTTGGCGGTGTTCGCAGGAGACCCAGCGGCTAGATCGGCGCCAAGCTCCCAGACCCGCTTGGCCCGAGGAACACGCCACGGAGACCGAGAACAATCTCGCGGTGTTCACAGGGCGCGGGCAGCGGCGCCCTCAACGGCAGTAGTGTTGAGCCCCGTGACCGGGCCTTACTTCGACGACGACGAGCCGGAGCAGTTCCGTCCAGTGCCGCATCCTGATGACCGCCTGTGGATGCACCCCTCTGAGATGGCGGCAATGCACCAGGCACGGGCACACGCCGAGACCGCTCAGATGCCGGTCATTCACATCGCCGAACCCCGATCGAAGCTACAAACCGGCCTACGAGTCGCCGCCGGTGTCATTGTCGTCGGAGCCGCTGCGCTCACCCTCGGTGTTGTTTCCAACCGAGGATCAGGCACTTCGACCCAGATCGCAGGAACCACGGCAGGCATTCAGAGCATCGAATACAGCACCGCTACCGAGGCGACCAATCCCGGTGCCGCCGACGCAGCAATCGAGCCCATCGCCGATGTCGGATCCGCATCGGCCGGCCGGTCCGCCGGCGACGCAGACGAGGCACAACTCGTTGCCGAGGTGCACGATGAAGTCGCCAACTCATTGCCGCGAGTTCAGGCCGCCACACCGTCGGGCATGCGCGAAGGCAGCGGCCTGTTCGTCACCGACGAGGGCCACGTAGCAACCAGTGCTGGCCTGATCGACAACGCAGACTACGTACTTGTCTGGACCGAAGATGGCCAGCGGTGGAAAGCCAACGTCATCGCCAGCGATGCCGTCAGCGACGTTGCCGTGATCCAGATCGACAGTAGCGACTGGCCGAGCGTGGCGCTTGGCTCGGGAGCTGACCTGTGGAGCGGACAGGACGCGCTCACGCTTGACCACAACAGCCATCAGGTCCAGCTCGGCGAAGTGGTGAGCATCGAGGGTGCGTGGGTCGGGATCGATTCGCCCACGGCACTGCCCGGCTCGGCCGTCGTCGACGAGAATGGCGCAGTGATCGCCATGGTCACCAACGACGGCACCAATAGCCACGCAACTCCGGCTTGGATGCTCGAACAGGTCGCCGTCGATCTCATCTCTGCTGGTTGGACGACCCACACCTGGCTGGGAATTGTCGTCGACACTCCGGCCGATGCAGACAGCGAGATGATTCGCGTCAACGAAGTCGTGCTCAATTCACCGGCACATTTCGCTGGGTTGCGCGCAAACGATCTCATCGATTCGTTGAACGGCGACCCGGTTGACGATTCGGCCACCCTTCACCGCTTGGTGCAAGAACTCGCTCCCGGCGAAGACGCCGTGCTCACCGTGACCCGCAACGGTTCGCGCCGCATCATCGTCGCCACCCTGGCCGCCGTCCCCGACTAGGGGCACGCTGCCTAACGCCTCATCGGCGTTGTTCGGCGACGCTGGCCGGCTTGATCCAGCTGAGTATCACGCGCATGAGTGTTGGGCAGAGAACGTCAACTGCGGAAGCGTCGTGAGAGAAGCCGGGCCGCGCCAGCCAGGCCAGCCAGGCCAAGTCCCGATGCACCGAGCGAAATCTGCTGGCGGCGTTTGGCGTTGAGCATGGCCCACGGCCGGGGGTCGAAGCTCTCGACGTACGCCTCGACATTTGACCACGACGGCTCCCAGCCCAACGCTTTCAACCGGTCGTTGGAGACCACCCACGGTTCGGTGGCATAGTCCATGATGCCGGGAGGCGTAGCCACGATGCCTCGGTTCCAGCTAAAGCGGACGATCTCGTTGGCCACCGCGCTGGGGATCGGTAGGCGGGGGGCTCGGCCCGACAGCGAACGCACCTCTTCGGCGCGAACCCATCCGTCGGGCGCAACGTTGAACACACCAGCGGACTGGGTGCGAACCAGCACCTCGACTGCGTGCGCAAGGTCATCGAGATGAAGGAACTGCAGCGGCGGATCACTGTCGCTGCCCAGACCCGCAGCGAGCTGCATGCTCTTGGCGACCCAGCTCGATCCGCCGCTTGCGACTGCGGTGCTAGGACGAAGCACAGTCAGCTTGGCGCCCGTCGACTCGCGCCACTCGTTGGCGAGTCGTTCGATCGTTGCCTTGTTCTCGGCAAACGCCAGCCCACCTGGCTGCACTTTGGCTGATTCGGTCAGCGGGATCGGATTTTCCGGTCGAGCGCCGTAGACCATGGCGCTCGACAACAGCACGAACTGGCCCACGCCCGCACGAGCCGCAGCGTCGAGTGTCAGTCGAGCAGCTCGAGTGTCATGGCGTGAGGCATCGACAAACTCGTTGCGGCCGTAGGCCGATGCGAGATGCACGATCGTGTCGGCTCCCTCGAAAACCTCGTCGAGGTCGAACGTTCGCAGATCTCCCAAGTGGTAGCCGGCTAATTCTCGGCTGCCAGCGCCGACCCGATCGATGCCGACAATCGCAAGCGAGTCGTCGGGTGTCAGGCGCTTGGCGACTCGTGATCCAACCGAACCTGCGACGCCGGTGACAACGATTCGCACGCACTTCCCCCTTGGCGATGACGGATAACAGAAGGCCGAGCCTACGCTCATAGTGATGAGCGACGACAGTGGTCCGGGTGGTAATCCGTTTGGGGACATGCCTTTCTTTGGCGACTTTTCCCAGATGGCCAACATGTTCGGCGGCGGTGGTGATCCCTGGGCACAGGCCAAGCAGATCGCCGCGTCGGTAGCGACCGGCGGCGAGTCCGAGGCCAACGTCGACCCGGGTGACCGGATCGCGTTCGAGCAGCTTGCCCGGGTCGCCGAGTTACACGTGTCGACCGCCACTGGCATGAGCGTTGGCGATGGCACTCCCCCGCAGATCCGGCCTGCGACCCGCCACGAGTGGGCGATGGCCACACTCGATGCCTACCGGCCAATGCTTCAGGCAATGTCCGAGACGATGAGCGAGACGATGACAGCGACCGGCGAGGAGTTGCTTCCGAGCGACGCCGAGATTCCTGGCATGCCGGGTGGCATGTTCAGTGGCGACTTCATGGCGCAGATCATGAAGATGCTTGCGCCGATGATGTTGTCGATGACGTCGGGTTCGATGGCTGGCCAGCTCGCCCGCACCAGCCTTGGTTCTTACGATCTGCCCATACCTCGGCCCGACTCGTCAGAGTTGTTGGTAGTGCACGGAAACATTGCAGCGTTCACCGAAGAGTGGAGTGTGCCGACCAACGATGTGCGGCTGTGGGTGTGCCTGCATGAATATCTGCATCACACCGTGCTGCGCCAGCCCCATGTCGCCGAACGCATGTCAAGTCTGATCACACGCTACGTTTCGGCATTCGAGTCCAATTCCGAGGCGCTCGGTTCGCAGTTCGGTGGGCTCGATCCGACCAACCCGGAGTCGATGGGCCAACTCGAAGGTCTTATGAACGACCCCGAGGCGCTCATGGGCGTCGTGCAGAGTGACCGGCAACGGGCGATGATGCCGGAGATCTCGGCGTTGTTGTCCGCCATTGTCGGCTACGTCGACCACATGATGGACCAGATCGGCACCACTCTCATCAGCAGCTACTCGATGATCAGCGAAGCACTGCACCGCCGCCGGGTCACCGCCGATCCGACCGACAAGTTCCTGGAGCGCATGCTCGGGCTTGAGCTCGATCAGGCGTGTTACGAGCGGGGTCGAGGGTTCGTCGACGGGGTGATCGAACGGGGCGGCAACGACGCACTCTCTCGCCTGTGGGGCTCGGCTCGTGATCTGCCGACGCCGAACGAGATCGTGGCTCCGGGTCTGTGGCTCGCCCGCATCGACATCGAAGTCGAAGAACCCGGGGACGCCAAAGCGGGCGACGACTAGACGTCGCGCCGGCTAGTACCTACAGCAGCGGGTCGACTTGGTCGATTCCAAGCGGGGGCGTCGGGTTGGGTTCGCGAACTGGCGCCGGGCCTTCGGTTTCGTTGAGCCAGCTAGGTGGAGTCAGCTCACTCGGCGTGCCGGCCTCGACCGCGACGTCGTCGTCGACCTCGTCGTCGAAGACTGCGGTCGCCCAATCGGGAACCTCGACTGGTTCGTCGGCGAACGCTTGGCCGTAGGGATCGTTGTAGCCAGGTGCTGGTGCAGGTGGCCGCGTGTCGGGCGCGACCGGGGCGGGTGGCGCCGGTGGGGCTTGCTCGGCGCGTACCCGGGGCATCATCTGGGTCACTGGCGGTTCATCCGGTTGCGGTGAGTGTTGTTGGTAGCCATGCTCAGCACCAGCGTGGGCGTACTCGGGCTCAGCGACGGCGTCTTCGGCCTCGGCCAATCCATCGTCGTCGCCGTCTTCCTGGTCGTGGCGATTTCGTCGGCCGAATCGTCCGCCGAGGCGAGGTGCCCCGCCAAACGACAGCCCACTCTTCGCTCCCTGCTGCATGATGAACACACCGATGCCGATGGCGGCGATTGCGATGACCAGAAACCCAGCTCGCAGCGGAAACGAGACGATCACCGCCAGCAGCGAGCCGATCACCCATGCGATCTGAAAGCGGGTTTCGAAACGGCCAAAGGCGGCGCCGTGGTTTGCTCCGGGTGCGTCGCGTTGCACCAGCGAATCGAAGGCCAGCTTGGCGGCCGAGGCGGCACTTCCGACGATCAATGCAACCAGTGCAGCGCCACTGAGTCCGCCAGCCCACACCGCAGCGATGGCGGCAATGGCGACTGCGAGAACGGCACCTACCAGCATCTTCTCTTCGCTGAATTTCTTGCGTAGCCAGGGCGCAATCACGTTGCCGGCGAAGCCGCCGAAACCCCACAGTCCGAACGGGATCGCTGCCTTGTACCACGGAAGGCCCGGGTCTTCGAGCAGCTCGAAGCCCAGCGCTGACTTCACGGCTGCGCCCGCAGCGGTGCCGACGCCCGACAAATCTGGTAGCTCAGAGCGAACGAATTCAAACAGCAGCAGGAAGAAAACGAAGCCAACAATGCCGCGCAGGGTCGCCATCACGAACGACGCCAGCTGCACGCCTGCGGATCGGATGTCGAGGTCGTCGTCGGTGGTCTGCGGGTCGTCGACCAAAACGCGGGGCAATTTCAGCGACACAATCGCGCCGGTTGTGTAGACCAGGGTGGCCCACCACAGGGTCGGCGTTGCGCCAAACAGGCGGTAAAGGCCGGCGGCCGGGACCACGCCCGCGACACCAGCGACTGCTGACAAGATGGCCAGACGAGAGTTCTTGTCGACGAGTTCGTCTTCGTCGTCGACGGTGGTTGGCACCGTGGCGGCCTTTGCCACCGAATACGTCTTACCCAATACGAGCCATACGAAGGCAATGGGGAAGAACCACGCCGAATCGAGGTTGCGAATCAACAGCACCATGATCAGGGCTCGTAGCACGAGCGACAGCGTGATCGTGGCCTTTCGACCACCTCGGATGCGGTCGAGCGCTGGGCCGATCAGCGGTCCAACCAGGGCAAACGGCGCCATGGTGAGCACCAGCGCAAACAGAATTCGCGAGCGAGCATCGTTGGGGTCGATCGTGAGCAGGGTTCCGGCCAAGGTGACGAAGACCGAGGCCTCGCCCGCAGCATGAAACGCATGGGTGCGGGCCAGGCGCACGAACGGACTGACGATCGTGTTGCCACCTACGTCGGTACGGCGTTCGCCGTCGGCGCCTGGGATATGGGTAGGTCCAGTCTTGGGCCGCGCCAGGTCAGGACGTGACAGCGGCTGCCAACCCGAACCTGATCCCTCATCGCTCACATCCGCAATCTACTTCCCCTTCGCCCCAATAGACGTCAGCACCGCGATGAAGCGAGCACGAGAACCAACTTCATAGGGTCATCCAATCACTCGGTAACCGACGCCACCGCCTGCTGGCCCGACTCGCCAGCGCGAGCTACCATCCCGTTGCCAACACAACCTGGCGGCCGACCCCAACCGTGTCCACGCCTCCAGCGCCGACAAGATCAGTGACGTGCACTTGCACGACGGTGTCCAGCTCGATCGTGGCGGCGAGCACTCGTTGCCAACCGTCGGGAACGCTGCGGTACAGCGTGCCGGCGCCACATGCAGGCTCTGCACCCAACGGCTCGCCGAGGTGCCAAGCGCCGCTGGGGCGACCCCGATCGTTCGGGGCTCGCAATCCTTGGAGTGTCGCTCCCGGCGTTAGTGAAGAAGACCTCATAGACGGCGACCGGCCAGCCAGCCTCGATACGTGTCCGATGGCATTCACCACACGTATGCGACCTCCCCGGCGTGGGTCATAGCAGAGCGATATCGTAGCGTCGCTTGGTTACGCCCGACGATGCGGTCACTCGATCTCGCAGGACGCCACCGCAGCGTTCGATCACGGTCGCCGATCCGACGTTGTCGTCGTTGCACGTGAGCATCGCAGACTCGATGCCGAGGCTGCGAGCAATGGTCAGGCTCTGGCGCAGGATCTCGGTTGCGTACCCTCGGCGTCGATGCTGTTCGAGCACGCCGTAGCCAATGTGTCCAGCTTCGTGAGCAAGGAAGTCATTGAGCCGATGCCGGATCGACACCCGGCCCACGATGGCTCCTTCGACAACCGCCACCAACGATGTATCGGGCACAAGGCCATCGGGCATATCCACCCCGAGCGCAAGGTTCTGACACTGCACGACATAGTCACTGAACGGTTTGCCAGCGTCGTAGTGCAACATCATTGCGAAGTCATCGCTCGCCATCATCGCGCCGTGAGCCGCAACCAACGCTTGTTCGTCGTCCACCCGAACCGGCCGCAGTTTCAGTTCATGTGCGGCTAGTTCTGTAGACGTCATGGCCCGAAACTAGCTGTCGTCGACTGCTCGCTACGCAGAATTCGCGGCTCCGCTGTCAATGACGGCTTTCCGACGCCATTGCGTTGGCCGACTACGTTCGCGTGCGACGGAGGGCCGGTTGCGCAACAGGAAGCGCTCAAGCCGTGTACGACGAGCACGAAGCTGCCTTCACCGAAGAGAACCGAACTGCGCGTCAAACCCTCGCCGCCAGCTAGACAAACGGAGCACGGTCCAGGTCCGCGTGCACACCCGGGTCTGACCCCAAAGGTGCACGCGTGTACAGGCGGGTCTGACCCAGAGGGTGCACGGCGGCACGCAGCTAGCGCAGGCGGCGGGCCTTGGTGGGGTCGGCTGACCCGCATTGCTGTGGGTGCAGAATTGACGCGAGCACTTCGACGCCTTCGACTACTCGTGGGCCGGGTCGCACCATGAATGCGTCGGCGTCGATCGCCCACACCTGCGCAGCGTCGGGCAACACCCCTTGGGCAAGAACCTCGGCACCAAGGCCTGCTGCCCCATCCAAGCGAAAGCCGCAAGGTGAAACGACCACGATCTCGGCGTCGCAATCGCGGATGACATCCCATTCGACGCCCACCGAGTTCTCTCCCGGTCTACCCAAGAGCGACGCACCGCCAGCGGCTTCGACCAGGTCAGGTACCCAGTGTCCAGCGGTGAATGCTGGATCGGTCCACTCGAGGACCAACGTCTTCGGCAACGCAGCGCCCGACGTTGCCTCTGCAACCGCCGCCAATCGAGATCGCAGCGCAGCTTGTATGGCCTCGGCTCTGGTTTCGGTCGACGTCGCCGTCGCCACGGTTGAGATGGACTCGATGACCTCGTCGAGCGACATCGGGTCCAGGGTTACCACATCGGCAGTGCACGCCAAGAACGCCAGTGCGTCGTCGACCTCAGACACGTCGACCGCACAAACCGCGCAGAGATCTTGGGTGATCACCAGATCCGGATTCAGGTCGGCGAACGCACCCCGGTCGAGTAGGTACAGGTCCTCGCCTGCTTCCATACGTTCTTTGACCACGGCGTCGATCTCGCCCGGTGTGAGTCCTTCAGGAAGCGCAGAGGTCGACACGATGCGTTTCGACTTCGCCTCGGCAGGAAAATCACACTCGAAGGTGACACCAACCACCTGATCGCCGAGCCCGAGGTCGAACAAGATTTCCGTGGCCGACGGCAACAAAGAAATGATCCGCATCCCCGCACCCTATTGCCTTCGCCGGTGGGCCAAGGGTTCGAGCCAACCACGACGACCCCGGGGTTGATTCTCGACATGTGCAACAACTACCAATGTTGCAAGGTGGGATCAGTCGGAGAACTTGTATCCGAGACCTCGGATGGTCACGATGGAGACCGGGTTCGACGGATCGGCTTCTACCTTGTCTCGCAACCGCTTGATGTGCACATCAAGAGTCTTGGTTGCACCGACATAGTCGTGGCCCCAGACTTGGTCGATCAGCTGATCTCGAGTCATGACGCGCCCCGCATTTGACGCCAGCGCAACCAAAAGATCGAACTCTTTCAGCGGCATATCGACGGCGTCGCCGCGCACCGTGACTTCGTGACGACCGGTGTCGATCCCCAAGTCGCCGACTTCGATCGGTGCCACGCTCGACAGGGCGCCCTCGTCGGCGGCCGCAACGTCGCCATCGCTTGCGGTACGGCGCAATACCGAGCGCATCCGGGCGACGAGTTCACGGAACCGGTACGGCTTGGTCACGTAGTCGTCGGCACCGACCTCGAGCCCGACGACAGTATCGATTTCTTCACCTTTGGCAGTCACCATGATGATCGGCACGTCGCTCTTGGAGCGGATCTCGCGGCAGACGTCGATGCCCGAGATCCGAGGCAACATCAAGTCGAGCAGCACGATGTCGGGAACTGCGGCTTCGAACCGAGCCAGCGCCTCGACACCATCTCGTGCGATGTCGATTGCAAATCCCTCTCGCCCCAGGCCAATACGCAACGCTTCGAGAAAGGACTCCTCGTCCTCGACGATCAACACCTTGGTTGGTTTGTCACTGGTCGACATCAGGTGACTTCCAAGTTCGGCGAGATCTCGGCTGGTTGAGCGGGCACGATGAGCGGCAATTCCATGGTGAACGTCGACCCGTCGCCCTCATAGGAGGTCACTGCGACCGTGCCGCCGTGATTCAGCGCGACATGACGCACAATCGAAAGACCAATACCGGTGCCACCGGTCTCAGAACCTCGAGACTTGTCGACCCGATAGAAGCGTTCGAAGATGCGGTCGACATCTCGACTGGGGATACCCCGACCAGTGTCTTGCACGACCAGATAGACGATGTCGTCATCGGCCCGAGCCCGCACACTGACCAAATCGCCCGCCGAGCTGTACTTGATGGCGTTCTCAACCAGGTTCACCACCGCAGTGAGCAGCTGGTCTCGGTTCCCCGCCATCACAATCGGATCAGATGGGAGAATCGAGGCGACCGTCACATGCTTGGTTTCGGCTGCCACCCGGGTTCGAGCAAGCGCCTCGTCGAACAGCGGTTGCAAGTCGACTACATGGTCGTAGGTTTGTTCGGTCGACTCGATGCGACTCAGTTCCAGCAAGTCATCGATGGTCGCCGTCATGCGGTCGGTCTCGATTATCAAGCGGTTTGTGAGCTGCTGACGCACATGAGCTTCGTCCTCGTCGACCAGCATTTCGCCCAAAAGACTGGCCGCTCCAACTGGTGTCCGCAGTTCGTGACTGAGGTTCGCAACGAAGTCTCGGCGGGTTTTTTCTACGCGATAGTGCTCCGACACATCGTCGATAACCGCCAGTGCACCGATCGGCACGTCGTCTTTGTTGACCGGCGCTGCGTGGATGAACAGGGTGCGCGGCGGCGGCCCGAAGATCGCCAGTTCGCGTTCGGCTGGCTCGCCTTGCGCCGCCAACGCGAGCAGTTCGGTCGCTGCAGAGCGAAGCAGCGCCTGTTCATGTGCTCGCGGCGCAATCGCGGTCGCCAGGTTGTTCTGAGCAAGGACCTTGCCAGAAAGATCGGTCACGATGACCCCTGACATCAGTGCGTCGAGCGAGAGCTGAAGCAGATCCGAGTGTGTCTGGGTGACCGCTTGCTGCTGCAGCGCTTCTTGCATGACTCGACGGTGCTCTGCACCTGGATCGGCGCCGGGGTCGAGGCCCATCGCTTGTGCGATCGACAACGTCGTGAACCGGCGCGCCACGAGCGCGGCGACAGATCCTGCGACAATCGCAGTCACTGCGACGATCGCGACGAGTTCCATGTCAGACGGCCGCCTCGACAAGACGGTCGATTACGTCGTCGCATGCGAGGGCGCTGACGCCAACCAGCGAGCTGACCGCAGCAAATCCGGCCGAGACGAGTGCGCTATCTGAGCCCTCGGGCATGGGACCATCGAGCACTTTGTACCCGATCTCGAGCATCGTGTCGGTGCGGTTCTCGACGAACGAGTGGAAGCCTGTAACGGTCGAAATCGACGCAGACCGAACACCGGCGAGCTCATCGAGTGAACATCGCGGCACGTTGAGGTTCAGCACCGCATGACCGCCAGTTGCTGCCATTACGCCTAACACCTGCATGCCTACTGCAGCCGCGGTGTCGAACCGAAGCGGAGCGTCGGGCTCCTCGAAGTTGTACTGCGCGCTGAGCGCAAGCGCGGGCACGCCGAAACCAGCAGCAGTCAGCGCAGCTGAGACGGTTCCGCTGTGTCGCACCGATGGTCCGGTGTTCAAACCGAAGTTGATGCCCGATGCGACCATGTCTGGCCGATCACCAAACGCTCCTCGCATGGACAGCAACGTGCACATGGCGGGCGGCGCTCCCACGGCCCAAGCTTCGACGCCCGGGGCTTCGTCCAACACCCGCCGCTCATAGGGCAGCTCACGTTTTCCGCCGGTGAACAAAGTCGAAGTCTGACTGATGAGCGAGGTGCCAGCCCCGCTGTAGTCAGCATCGGGAGCCACCACGATCGGCTCGTAGCCGTGCTCGACCAGCATCGCGACCAAAGTGCGCAAGCCGACGCTGTCGATGCCGTCGTCGTTGGTGACAAGAACTCGTAGTGTCATGGCGTCCTATTTTCCATCATTCGTCTTCGGTGCCAGAAAGGTCACCGACGTGCTCGGTCACCACCGCAGTGCCGATAGCGCCACCGGCGCTGCGATTTCGGGCGCGCTCGGCGCCAACTTGTTCAGGGGTCCAGCCTTCGACCACGAACCGGACCCATTCGCCGACGTTGACTGCGTGGTCGCCAACCCGCTCGTAGAACCGACCTAGCAGCGCCATCTGGATCGAGGTCTGAGGATCGTTACCGTGCATCCGGTGGTCTTCGAGGACCGCCACGATCAGCTCGTTGGCGTAGTCGTCGAGACGGTCATCGATGTCGTCCAGAGCCGCACCCAGCGCGACATCGCGGGTTGCATATGCTTCGCCAGCAAGGCGGAACATACGCTGCGCCTCATCGCTCATCTTGGTGATCAGACCACGAATGTTCGGGTCGTAGTCGGTGCCGAACATTCGGCGAGTTGCCTTGGCGATGTTCACCACCAGGTCACCCGACCGTTCGATCTCGGGATTCAACCGAATCGCGGCCACGATCTCACGCAGGTCCGTTGCCATGGGCTGTTGCAACGCAAGCAGCTGAGTGCACATGGTGTCGAGGTTGACCGACACGGCGTCGAGGAAATCATCGTCGTCGATGAGTTGCTGGGCCGCTTCGAGATCGTTGTTCAAGAATGCGTCGGTGGCGCGCGGGATCATCTCGGTGACGATCGCGCACATGCGCACGACTTCGGTACGCACCTCGCCGAGGTTGCTGTGAAACGATGTTCTGAGTAGCTCGTCGGACATCAGGGTGTTCCCTTCTCAGCCGAATCGACCGGTGATGTAATTCTCGGTTCGCTGATCTGCAGGGTTCGAAAAAATGGTGGTGGTGGCGTCGTACTCGACCAGAAGCCCGGTGCGCTGATCAGTCTTGGGATCGAGCTCGGCGGTGAAGAACGCAGTGCGGTCACTGACCCGCGCTGCCTGTTGCATGTTGTGCGTCACGATCATGATGGTGTAGTCATGTTTCAGTTCAGCCATCAACTCTTCGATGCGGGCGGTCGCAATTGGGTCGAGCGCCGAACACGGTTCGTCCATCAGTAACACGTCGGGGTTCGACGCAATTGCTCGGGCAATACACAACCGCTGTTGCTGGCCGCCCGACATGCCGGTGGCCGAAGCGCTCAACCGATCTTTGACTTCTTCCCACAGCGCAGCTCGTTGCAGCGACGCCTCGACGATGTCGCTGAGCTCTGATTTCTTTTTGACGCCTGCGATCCGAGGGCCATAGGCGACATTGTCGAAAATGGACTTGGGGAACGGATTCGGTTTCTGAAACACCATGCCGATGCGGCGCCGCACTTCGACAGGATCGACCTTGGGGTCATAGAGATCGACGCCGCGATAGCGGAGCGTTCCCTCGACGCGGGCGCCGGGAATCAAATCGTTCATGCGATTGAACGACCGAAGCACAGTGGACTTGCCGCAGCCGGATGGACCGATAAGGGCCGTGATCTGACCCTGGCGGACGTCGAGGTTGACGTCGCGAACCGCGCGAAACAGCGAGTAATAGACACTGAGGTCCGCAGTCTCGAACACGATCTCAGCGGTCGAGGGTGCCGAAGCCGAAGCCGTCGGCGTATCCAGGCTCAATGTGGTGGCTTTGGGTTTGTCGTCCATAGTGGTGGGTGTAACCGTACTCATGTTCAGGCTCGCTTCTTCTCAAAGTAATTCCGCAGGAGCACTGCGACAGAATTCATCATGATCACGAACACCAGGAGCACAACGATCGCTGCTCCCGCGGCAGGGGCAAAGCCAGCGTCGCGGCCCGAGTCCTGCACCCAGCCCACGATCACAATCGGCATGGCGGTAAAGCGGTCAGCGAATTGACTGAAGAACTGCTCGGCGCCGTCGAACATCGATCCACGAGGCGCAAGCCGACCGGTGATTGCACCAACAAGAATCAGCGGCGCAGCCTCGCCCACGGCCCGGGCGAGCGCGAGCAGGGTGCCCGTCAGGATGCCGGGCGCTGCGAACGGCAACACCTGACTTCGAATGACTTCCCATTTGGTCGCACCGACCCCGAAGGCGCCTTCGCGCAGGCTTTGCGGCACAGCACGAACCGCCTCGGCTGCGGTGATAATCACGATTGGCAGCACCAAGATCGCCAAGGTGACACCGCCAGCAAACAGCGTCGACTGGCCTTTTTCGATCAGCTCCCCTTGAAAGAGCGAGCCCCACGCAGCGTTGATTCGGTCGGTGATCCAGTGGGTGACCACCGTGCCCTTCACGAATAAGAACAGACCGAGCAAGCCGTAGACGACCGACGGGACACCGGCGAGGTTTCGCACCACGATGTCGAGCATGTTGGTGAACCGGTTTCGGGGTGCGTACTCCTCGAGGTAGACCGCGGCGGCGATACCGATCGGGAACGCCAGCAACACGACGAAGATGGCGATCCAGAATGATCCGATGATTCCCTGACTGATCCCAAGCCTGGAATCGTCAGACTGCGAACGCAGCGTGCCACTCCAGAAGTCACCAAGGCGCTCGTTGAGCACGGGCCAGCCGTCGCCTACAACCTGCACCAACAGCACCAACAAGATGATGATGCTCATGGCGAGCGCACTGAACAGCACCACCTGAAACATGCTCAGAATGCCCAGATATTGGCTCGCTGCCAATGCGGCTAACACGACGGCCACAGCCGCAAGCAGGCCCCATACCCATCCGCCAGCCGAGTTCTCGCTATCGACCAGTCGCTTGACTATGATTAGGGTCGCACCAATAGAAGCTGCGCCCAGCGCAACCTGTTCGAGTGCCAGCTTTGCGTCCGCAAGCGGATTTCGTAGCGATCGGGCGAGCACCAAGCCGAGCACCGCAACGGGAATGATGAGCACGAACACTCCGGCACTCAGGTCGCCCTTGAAGAGCTGGCGTAACATGAGCACGATCGCGCCAGCTATCAGCGCTCCGTAGGTGCAAACGTCGGAATTCACTCGCAGATCGCGATCGACGAAACCGACCTGCTTGCCGACCAGCAAGAGTCCTGCGCCGATGACGAGTAGCAGCGCAATGGGTGGAATCCAGCCTGAATACAGCGCATTGGCGGTGCGCACAGCTTCGTACCACGTTCCGAACATGGCGACGAATGCGAGCGCAACGCCCGCTGCGGCCAGGGAGGTCCAGATTGTCGATACCGAGGTTTGCTCTGACCCCCGACGCTGAATGAGTTGTTCGACTCGGGCCGTGGTGTCGCCGCCGCCGATCGTAGTGAGCGCCATAGTTCTAATACCGTTCCCGCACTCGAGCTACGAATCGACCGGCCACCACGTTGAGAAACAATGTCAGCACGAACAGAACCAGGCCGACGAAATAAAGACTCTGGAAGGTTAAGCCTTCGCCGACCACGCTGTCGGTCCCGGTCGCGAGTGACGCCATTCCTGCAGTCATCGTCAGGCTGCCTTCGAACGGCGACGCGGTGAACTGAGCAGCGTCAGCTGCGCCGCCAGCCATGAACACCACCATCGTCTCGCCAAGCGCTCGAGAAATGCCGATGATGAATGCGGCCACAATGCCGGAGATAGCGGCCGGGAGCACGACTTGGCGGGTGGTCGTTGTCTTGCGGGCGCCCAGGCCGGCGCTGGCTTCGCGCAGATGCCGTGGCACCGAGGCGAGTGCGTCTTCGGCCACCGAGGCCACCAGCGGGATCGTCAAGATTCCCACACCGACCGCTGCTGCTGCGAGCTGGCCGCTGCGCTTGACCGTGAACGCAGATTCTGATGGGCACGCCGCCACGTCGCCAGCCACGGGCGAGCAGTCCTGGGCGATTGCGTTCACCCACAGGAAGAGCACGAGCACCAGTGCGAGCATCACGATCAGACCAACGACACGTTTGGCGATCATGGCACCGGTGGCGCTCGAGTCCCGCCAGGCACGCACCGCCCAAAACAGAACACCAGCGAGCGAGATGGCGGTGATGCCGTACCCAATGATCTGCCACGCGTTGCGCCCAATCTTTTCGATCAGGTTCGGGCTAATGAAGAACAGGGCGAAGAAGCCGAGCACCACCGACGGGACACCGGCGAGCACCTCGAGCACTGGTTTGAGTATGGATCGAGTGCGAGGGCTGGCGTACTCACTCAGATAGATCGCTGCGCCCAACCCCAGGGGACCCGCGACCAGCATCGCAACAACGGTCACGATCAGTGAGGCCACCAAAAGCGTCGGCATGTCGTACAAGCCACGACGAGGGAACCAGCCGGTTTCGCCCCAGGTCACACCCCAGTCGACGCCGACGATGAATGTCCAGGCTTCGCGGACCAGGCTGAAGATGATCAGTACTGAGATAAGTACCGAGACCATCGCCGCTGCGAAGAACAGACCTCGGATGACAGACTCTCTGCGGAGGCGCTTCGCGGGTCCAGCCAACGCATCGGTTGTCAGCAATGGTCGAGCCACCACATCGGACAACGAGAAGTCAGTCATAAGCGAGAACCTACTGGGTCAGCGGGGTTGGTCATGCGGATGATCGGGCAGTTGGCAAAATCAGAGGATGGGACTGCGTCGCGTGGGGGCATCGACACAGTCCCACCGTCTCTGTGATCAACCAGGAAGGACTTTCAGCCCTGCCAGCCAGCAACAACGTCGGCCTTCGCGGCATCGGCGAGTTCGACGTAGCCGACCTCGGACACTGCGTCGTTCAGACCGGTCGTGACATAGAAGTCGACGAACGCTTGCAGCGCAGGGTTCGACTCGGTATTCGCATTGTTGACGTAGATGTACAGGTTCCGGCTGATCGGGTACTCATTGCTGGCAATAGTCTCCGGAGTTGCCTCGACACATCCGTCGCCGCCGTCGACCTGCAACAGCTTGGCACCCGATGCTTCGTTGGCGAATGCAAACCCAACCCAACCAAGGCTGGTGTCAGAGCTGGTGATTCCCGACAGAATGACGTTGTCGTCAGCCGACGGGTTGTAGGTGGAACGGGTGGCTGTGTCTTGGCCACGCTCTTCGGCGAGGTCTTCGAGCACGATCTCGATGAACGAGTCATAGGTGCCGGACTCTTCGCCAGGGCCAAAGATGTCGAGAGGAGCGTCGGGCAGACCGCTGCCGGTGATGTCGTTCGCATCGGCCCAGCTGGTCACGCCGTCAGATTCTGGACCGATGAGGCCGTAGAGGTCGCCGAAGGTCACACAATCAACCGCAGTGTTGTTCTCGCTCGTCATTACACCAATACCGTCGATGCCCACCAAGATCTCGGTGTATTCGATGCCTGCAGCTTCGCAGTCGGCGGCTTCGGCTTCCTTGATTGCACGTGAAGCGTCGGAAATATCGGTTTCGCCGGCACAGAACTTCTTGAAGCCATCACCGGTTCCAGGGCCCTCGACATCGACGGACACGCCGGGGGCTACATCTTCAAAGAGTTCGGCCACTCGGACCGAAATTGGTTGCACGGTCGATGAGCCCGAGATGAAGATTTCGCCCTCGACGTCATCAGCGTCGTCTGATGACGATGACTGCGCTGCATCGTCGCTCGACGAGGATTCAGCAGTGTCGGCGTTGATGGGGTCAGCGACGTCGTCGCTGTCACCACAGGCGGTAGCAACGAGGGTCAGCGCTAGCAGCAAGCTCACTATTCGCCACGTTGACGAACTACGGGAAGTCATTTTCTGTTCCTCCAAAGGATTAAGTCGGCGTGGAGCAAAAACACTCGCAACCACGCACTGTCGACGCTAAAGAAGGCATCTTGCCTCAGCGCCACGCCTTGGTTAACACCAGGTAAACGGGTAGTCCAGATTCACCGCCCGCGGGCGCCACATCCTGAATGGAGCCTGCAAACCTACGGTCCCGGACCGCTCTGCGACCGAGTGCTGCGGCTGTTGGCGACACGTTGGACCCAGCACGCTCACCGCTGCCCAAGGTGCTCCAACCCAGCGTTGACTGCATTCGCAGTCGGCTCGGTTCAGCAATTTGGCGCGAATACCCCCGGGGTGTTCGCGCCAAATAACGGGCCGTCGTGTTGTGCGGCGCCGCTACTTTGGGATCGAGATACAGAGGGTGCCTTTCATGGCCATGGTGGCTAGCAGGCTCAAGAGATCGCGGCAGGCTGTTGAATCTTCGAGAGCATCGACCATGGATTCGACCGTGACGCCTGATGTACCGCAGAGAAGTTTCACCAGCCGCTAGTCGGTCGCCTCGTTCTTGGCCTGGCGGCGCAGTTCTTTGACGATGTCGTGAGCCTCGACAAGCACCGCTTGGTCATGTACGTGGGTGAGTAAAGTCATTGCCTGCGACCGTTTGACCCAGGTGATGGCATCGACCTCGTCGTTGCGGGCGAACTTGCCACTCGTTGCGTTCATCAGCCAGTACCGAACGCGCTTCGGATTGCCGTTGGGGGTGATGTAGTTGACGGGGCTGAGCTTGGCGACGGTGTCGCACACCATTCCCGTCTCTTCTTTGACCTCGCGCAACGCCGCGTCGCGGTATTTCTCGTTGCGATTGAGCTTGCCTTTGGGAAACGACCAGTCGTCGTAACGCGGCCGATGGATCAGTAGATAACGCGGCTTGCGCTTGCTTGTATCGACGACGACTCCGCCACCTGCTTCGATTGAATCCATTACGAGTTTCCTTGTTCGTGCAGACGCACGTGCATTTCAATGGTGCCAGATGGGTCAGGAGGCGTCCAGGACCCATCGGCACAAAGCGCCCATGCCCGGCGCGTGTCTGCGAGATTCGCATCGATGATGTTGTCGAGCTTCTCGCGAGTCATAGGGCCAACTACAGGGACGAGAGCTTCGACCCGTCGGTCGAGATTACGACTCATCAGATCGGCCGAACCGATCAAATAATGAGGCTGGCCTTCGCCGTCGCCATTGGCAAACCAGTACGCGCGAGCGTGCTCCAGGTACCGCCCTAGCACGCTCCGAACTGAAATGTTCTCGCTCAACCCCGGCACACCAGGGCGCAAACAACACATACCTCGCACAATGAGTTCGACGGTTACGCCGGCCTGCGACGCCCGGTACAGCGCATCGATCATGCCTGGGTCAACGAGCGAATTCATCTTCATTCGGATATGCCCAGCGCTGCCTAACGAAGCTTCGTTGTCGATCAGCCACGTCAGCCGCGGTCGCATGTCGGCAGGAGCAGTTACGAGCTGCTGGTATTCGACCGGAACGTGAAATCCGGTGAGCGAGTTGAAGAGCGCACTCAGGTCAGCACCGAACGGACCTGCGGCAGTGAACAGACCAAGATCGGTATAGAGCCGGGCGGTGCGGGCGTTGTAGTTGCCGGTTCCGAAGTGGCAGTACCGAACGAGTCGTTGCTCCTCGCGGCGAACCACCAGGCAGGTTTTGGTGTGAATCTTGAGCGAAACGAAACCGTACGCAACGTGCACACCGGCTCGTTCGAGCCGGCGAGCCCAGCTGATGTTCGCCGCCTCGTCGAAGCGGGCTTTGAGCTCGACAACCACCACCACCTGTTTGCCGGCTTCGGCCGCCCGGATGAGCGCCTCGACGATCAGGCCATCGCCCGACATCCGGTACATCGTCATCTTGATGGCTTGGGTGTCAGGATCATCGGCCGCAGCGTTGATGAACGCAAGCACGCTGTCGTCGAACAACTCGTATGGATGATGGACCAAGATGTCGCCGTTGCGAATACGCGCAAAAAGTTCGTCGGGGGTGGCAATTCCAACAAACTCTGGCGCCGTGCGCTGCGGCAGCGGTTCAAGCGTGAAGCTCGGCCGCCCCTCGACCAGCTTGTCGATGTTGCAATAGGTGCCCAGGTCGAGTGGACCTTCGATGTCGAAAAAGACATCGTCGCCGACGCCTAATTCGTCGGCAAGCACGTCGCGGAGGTCGGCGGACGCGCCCAAGTCGATCTCGATGCGCACGACTTCGCCGAACCGGCGCCGGCGTAACTCGCTCTCGACCGCGGTGAGCAGATCGTCGTCGTGATCATCGAGCGTGTCTGCGTTGACCGAAATATCGGCGTTGCGGGTGACTCGGAAGACTGCCCGTTCGAGAATCTCGACGCCCGGAAAGAGCGCCTCCAGATGCGTCGAGATGACCTGCTCGAGGGGCACGCCCTTGTCGCCGATCATGACATGGCGACCAAGCAAATCAGCGGGCACCTTGACGCGGGCGAACCGGCGAACACCGGTGTTGGGCTCAGAGATCAGCAGACCAAGGCTGAGCGACAGGGTGCTGATATAGGGAAACGGATGACCCGGGTCAACCGCCAGCGGCGTCAGAACAGGGAACACCTGGTCGGTGTAGAAGGCACTCAACTCACGCTGTTCGTCGTCTTTGAGGTCGTGCCAGTTCACGAGATGGAGGGGCTCGTCGGCTTGGGCCATCTCGGTGCGCAACTTTGCGGCAATGTGCTGAGCTTCGTGCTGCTGCAATTCCATCATCGCCAGGGATTGATCGAATTGTGACTGCGAGGTGACGCCATCGTCGATGATCCGGACCCGGCCGTTGCGAGCGTCGTCTTTCATAGACGCCAGTCGGACCAGGCAGTACTCGTCGAGATTGTTCGCCCAGATCGACACGAACCGCATTCGATCGGCAAACGGTAACGAAGGATCTTCGGCCAGCGCAAGAACTCGCCGGTTGAACTCGTGCCACGAGAGTTGGCGATTTAGGAATCGGGACGGGCTGGCCGGTGGTGCGACCGCCGTCATGTCAGCTGCTCTCTTCCTCGTCGTAGCCCAAGTCCCATTCGAGCAGAATGTTTGAGCGTTCGGCGTCGCGGTTTACCCGTTCGCGATTACGACGGAACTGTGGATCATGCGGGGGCAGCAACAGCAACCGAGCCATGACGCGCAATTTGAACGACTCGACAAAACCGCCGTCGCCAAAGTCGCTGCGGAAGTCCCAATGTGGCGAAGTGGGCCCCAGGTACACGATTTTGACATGAGCTTCGGGTGCAATAGCTTCGCCGCTCTCGTCGACCGCGCCGGTCGTCTGAATATCTGACATGCACGTAGTCTACGGGCAGGACGCCTTTCGACTCGTACCTCGCCGAAACGCTGCCCCAGCTAAATAGTCAACAGTCCCGCCACGCCAGCCGCCCACGCGCAACGCCAACAACCGCAGCACCCGATGCTAGAAATCAGGATGAGGCGTCTCCGGCACCGAATCCGGACTACCCCTAGTCGCCGTTGGAGGCGTCGGCTCGGGTGCCTAATGATACTTCGCTGGTGAGGCCGTCGCCTTGGCGCATGAACTCGATGTTGATGACGTCGCCTGGATCTAGGCCGCGGATGATACGCGCGACACCCTCGGGTGTTGACACGTCGTTGCCGCTGATCCCAGTGATGACATCGCCGGGCATCAGGCCAGCACGGTCGGCGGCTGAGCCTTCGAAGACAGAAATGACAAAGACGCCGGTTTCGCCGTCGGCGCCAGCCTCGTCGCGCGCCTCTTCAGACACCGTCGCCAGTGACTGGCTGGAAGCTCCAAACCAAGCAGTGTCGGGCGTGAGCGAAGCGTCGCCTGCAGCAAACCCTTCGAGGAAGTCGTCGACTGAGTCGATGGCGATCGCAAATCCAACGTTTTGCGAGCCCTCGATGATGGCGGTGTTGATGCCGATCACTTCGCCAGCCGCGTTGACCAAGGGGCCACCTGAGTTGCCAGGATTGATGGCGGCGTCGGTCTGCAGCAGGTTCTCAAAGCTGAGGCGGCCAGCGTCGATCTGGCGATTCTTGGCCGACAAGATGCCGAGCGTGACGGTGGGGTCCCCACCGAGCCCGAGTGCGTTGCCTATGGCGAGCACCGGATCGCCAACCAGCAACTGATCGACCGTGCCCAAGGTTGCAGGCAACGTGTCGGTCACGCCCTGCACCTGCACCAGCGCCACGTCTTCGGCAACGATGCTCGAAACAATGGTTGCTGGCGCCCGCGTGCCGTCGAAGAACACCACCTCGACCGTGTCAGCACCGTCGATCACATGGGCATTGGTCAAGACAAGACCTTGGGCATCGATGACGATTCCCGATCCCGAACCACCAAAGACACCGCGTGCGTTCTCGGTGTTCGTTTCGATCGATACGACTGAAGGCGACACGACCGCAAGAACACCCTGCACGTCGAGCGCTTCGCCTCGCAACGAAAGGTTCTCGCCACCAACAACGGCGCTACCGCCGCCAAGACTCACGAGCGATGGTCGATCATCGTCGAGTAACAGAAAAGCGCCGATCACCGAAGCAGCTACAACGAGCGCTATTGCCGAGGCGAGCGCGGCCAGCGGCCATGGGTTCGACCACCACGGATCTTTGGCGAGACCAGCGACCTCGACGGGGGCTGGCGCCGGATTTGGCATCGGCGCGTAGAGGTTCTGAGATGGCTCATAGGTTGGCGGCGTTGCTGGCAACGAATCCAGCGGATTGTCCCCACCGGTGCCGAAATGTGGCCGGGGCTCTGGAGAGGTTGTGTGCGAAGAGGTGTCAGTCACTTACCACCATCATCGCCGACGTTGAGCCGATTCACCACGCGGGGCACCGGGTCTGCCCGATTGACTCACCTCGACCCCCCATAGCAGCGGCCGTCACAAAGCCCGCGGACCCCGAGCGCGCTGATACGCAGCCTTTGTTGCCTCGGCATGCTCAGGGGTCAGTCGGGCCAAAACCCGAGTCGTTGGATCAAGACAGGTCGCGCGTAACGTCGCGGGCGGAATCGACGCGACGCCCCGAAACCGATCGGTGTCGCGACTTCGCACACCCTTGCGGTCGAGTTCGGCAACCACGTCGTTGTACTGCCCGTCGGTCCAGGCGAAAACTGGCTCCCGAAGCTGGTTGGAGGTGATCTGCCACAGCGGCGGTCTTGCGGCGAATACGGCCCCCGAGCGCAGCAGCGGTGCCATGTAGCGGTGCAGAAACAACAGGAATAGCGCCCGACTATGGATGCCATCGGCGTCTGGGTCGAACGCAAGGACGATTCGTTCATATCGTCGACGATTCAGCACGAAGTTATCTCCAAGACCGGCACCAATTGCATCTCGCACCGCCATCAATGGTGCGCTGGTCTGCACGCGAGTCGATGAAGCCGCCAGCACGTTGAGAGG
>ENA-ORXT01000405-ORXT01000405.1-marine-metagenome-genome-assembly--contig:-NODE-405-length-69486-cov-17.586350_pt1 | contig 69486 bp, 62 predicted proteins | sample MGYA00237868_ERZ511482 | MGnify/ENA metagenome assembly ERZ511482 | reverse complement strand
GACCAGTTCGTTGAACACGAGAATATGTTGTTCGTTGACACGCCCGGCCGCACATCACCAATGCTCAGCCGGATGCCCTTTGAGCGACTTCCTCGGCCCGTGTATCCACTCGACCAAGACGTTGAGTGGACGAACCCTTTGGCCGACGCATAAAGAAGCACATCGGTCGTGCACACACAGGACCGCCGCCCAACCGAATCCGTGGAGTCCAACAGTCATCAACTTCCTCGATCACCTGCAGGACCAGGGCTTCGCCGGGTCGCCTCGCACGATTGGCAGCGGCTTCGACGACGACGGAAACGAGAAACTCGAATATCTACCCGGGTGCAGCCCACAACCAGCACCGTGGACCGACCAGGGAATCACCGAACGAACTGCGTTTGCTTGTCGCTTCTTCGCGCTGTTTCTTGCACAGGCGGGAACCGAAAGCCAGTCGCAAACGTCCAAGGGAACATGAAACCAAAATGACCCAGACTCAAGGCACTGGTCATTTCGGTTGTGCTGCTCTTCGTTGTTGGATGCAGCGACGGGTCCAACTCGCTGTCAGACCAGCGCCTGGCCGAGGCTTCTGAACGTTGGGAGAACGCCGACGTGGAGAACTACACCATTACCTACTTCGTGGTGAGCGGACTCGGGCGCATCGGCCCTACCGCCGTGGAAGTGCAAGACGGCGAAGTCGTAAAAGCTGACCCGGACGACCCAACGCAACGCTTGTTCAGCGTGAATGACCTGTTCGAAGAGATCGAGTCCGCTGACGTTGTTCTCAATGCCGAGTTTGATCCTGACCTCGGCTATCCCACCCGAATCGCACTGGATCCCATCGAGAACCACATCGATGATGAGTTCGGCGTTCAAGTTGTCATGGTTGAAGTACCCGGCGGTCCGTCCGAAGCGGTGCTTTCTCTCGACCGATGAAGTCGTGATTGCCACAAACCCAGTTCCGGGGCGCTCAGGGGCTCTCAAAGCGACGAGGTGTCACGCGCCGAAACTGGCTGGTGAAGACCTGGGGTGTAATTTCGGTGCGGCCGATGAAACGAAAGCCTTCGCCTTGGTACAGAGCAATCGCCGGGTGGTTTGCCGAACCGGTGGATACCTCAACGAGGTTGGTGTCTGGAATGACTTGCACCAGGGCTCGACCGAACCCGCGCCGTGACCACTTGGGGTCGATAGCGAGGCGATCGATTTGGATGGAGTCGCCATGATGGCGCCAAGCGATGATTCCGACCAGCTCCTCGCCGCTGAACGCACCGAGCCAAGCGAGCTTGTCGTGGCTTTGAACCTCGGCCGCGTTCTCACGTAAGGGCGGTATTCCGTCGAAGGACATCAGCTCCGCCTCAACTGCATACGCCGCCCGTTGGACAGCCACGATCCGTTGCGCCACGACTGGGTCGTCGTTGTCAATTGGTCGAATGGCCATCAACGGTGTTCTCTCGGTCTCGTCAACTCGATGGGGTATGGCGGCCACCGCCTACTTACCCGAAATTGAACCCCGACCGCCGCTTTCAGCAAGTCGATGGGAAGTCGGCGAGATACACGATCCTGTACTGGGTGGTTGTGGCGGCTTTCTTGCATTTCAGCTCGGTCAGTTTCCTTCCCACCGGTTGCGCCCAGTGGGTACTGTCCTGAGGGTGAAGTATCTCGCATTTGCCAGTTCCGACGGTCCGATGATTGCCCGGGTCGAAACCGATGGGTCCAACTCGGTCTCCCCACTGGCACTGGTGGACCAGTTCTACGAGGATCCGCACCACTGGTTGAACTTGGCCGGCGACGCCCCGATGCCCCGGGACCAGATCACCGAGGTGCCCGCGGTCCCGGTCACCAGCCGCGTGCTCTGCCTGGGTCAGAACTACATGGACCACATCAATGAGATCGCCGAGATTGGACGCGAGGCCCCGGCCTTTCCCAACGTGTTTGGCCGATGGGCCTCAACCCTGACCGTGGACAACGGTGAGGTCTCGGTGCCACCCGGTGACATCGGACTGGACTGGGAAGCTGAGCTGGCCGTGGTCATTGGACAGCACATGGGACCAACCTCAGAAGCTGACGCCATGAATGGCGTCCTGGCCTACAGCTGTTTCAACGACATCTCCGCTCGCAAGATCCAGAAGTCGACCAGTCAGTGGACTTTGGGCAAGAACGTGGACAACAGCGGACCAATTGGCCCCGAATTTGTCACTGCCGACGAACTGGGCGACCCCAACAACCTTGCCATCGCCTGTCGCGTGAACGGCGAGACCATGCAGAGCGCCAACACCGAACTGATGCTGTTCAAGATTCCCCGGGCCATCGCCTGGATCACCGCTGCGATGTCATTGCGCCCGGGCGACGTCATTGCGATGGGCACGCCGGCTGGCGTGGGACTGGGTATGGACCCGCCGCGTTTCATGAACGCCGGCGATCAGGTTGAAGTGGAGATCGAGAACATTGGCGTGCTTCGCACCCGGGTGGTCTAGCCCGCTCTGGTCGGCGACCCGCATCAACCCGTATCAACCTGCAGCCGGATGTTCAAGTCCGAAAGTGACCGCCACCATCACCGTGATGCCGGTCTGACCCGGTTCCACCGGGGGAGCCATGGCCATGGCGGCGCCGCCGCCCCCACGCATCGGCATGGGCGGTCCGCCCGCCATCCTGCGGGACTCGGTCATGGCCACGACGGGTCCGAGCGTCACGCCAGCCAGCTGGGCCAGATGTTCTGCCCGCGTTTGCGCGTCAGCCCACGCCGCGGCCCGAGCGAGGCTTTCGGCTTCCACCGGATCTGATGCTCCAAACCGGAGCGAATTGATCATGGCGCCTTCGCCTGCGGCCTGGGTGGCCGCGTCGATGATGGCGCTCAGGCGATCCGGCTCGCGAATGGTGAGCTGCAGCGTGTTCCCCACGCGGTAGCCAACAATGGGCGTCGGACCGGGCTGGGGTTGACGCCGTGGTCGATGGTCGTGTTCGGGGTGCACGTGGTAGTCCCGCGTGGTTATGTCGGCGGCGGCCACGCCATGGGACTTGAGCGATTGGAGCACGTCCCGAGCAAGCTGGGCGGCGACGCTGGTTGCCTCACCGACCGTTGGGCGAACCACCTGCACGCCCACATCGATCATGGCGGCGTCCGGCGGCGTGGACGAAGTTCCGACCCCCGTGACGTCAATGGTCATTGGTCGGCTGGACGAAGATGCGGTCATGCGGTGCGCCAGACCCCGGGTTCGACTTCGGCCGCTTCGCCCCGGCTCGCCATCCGCGCCAGGTGCAGGCTGGCGCTGCGGGTCTCGACCGAGTCGGCAAACACGTGCTCCACATGCGGGCGATAGATGAACCGATGCTTCACCATGTCGGCGATGGTGCGGGGTTCGTTGAGAAACCCGAGCATGGCCTGATGGCGCCGATTGATGACCGCGTGGAAGGCGTCCAACATCTCAAGAAACGCTGAGCGACCTTGGATGACGCCTTTGTGATGAAAGGTCACGTACCACTCGGCTTCTTCATCACGAACCTTGATCAGGCTGGCTTCGAACTGATCCAGGTCAGACCAGGCGTCTCCGTAGTACGGGCCAAACCCGGTGAGGTCGATGTCGGACAGGAAGAACACATCAGAGCGGCCGTCGTTGGCGCCAATCCGAAAGCCGCTGTGGCCGCGGGTGTGGCCGGGCAGGTGGACCGCTTCCACGCGGGTCCCACCCAGATCAAAAACGTGACCATCAGAGAAACCCTGGGCATCGGGGCGAGCCGTGTAGTGGAACTCTTCAAGAATCTGGGCGCCAAACGTGGCTCCGGTCCGGTCGTCCAGGCCATACAACTCCAAAAGCCCATCGAGCGAGTGCGCCGCCAGGAGATCCTCGTGGTGAATGTGCACTCGCGCGTCCGGGAAGGCGCCATTGCCCGCCATATGGTCCTCGTGGCCGTGAGAGTTGATCACGATGTCGACCGGCGACGGCGCGCCGCGAGCCACGACGGTGACCGACGGGTCGATGATGGCCGCTTCGCTGGTTCCCTGCACCAGGAGTGAATTCCCCGATGGATAGCGACCGTTGTCGGGCCCCGCAAGAACCGAAACCGTGGGCGTCAGGACCAGAAGATCGTCGTCCCAGGTTGGTGAGATAGTTGAAGTCACCTTCGAAGTATTACAGGAGTCGAAAGCCTTCGGCCAGCGTGACCCGCGGACTCCAGTTGAGCGCGGCTTGGGTTTCTCTTTGGTCAAACCAGTGGGCGGTGGAGAGCTGTTCGGCCAGGAACTGGGTCATCGGCGGCTCGTCGGATCGCTTGCGGGACTCCCAGACTCTTTCAATCAGCCGTCCGCCGCGGGTGGCCACCCCGGCGGGCACGGTGAGGCGAGGTGCAGGGGCCCCGGTTGCGGCGCAGATGCGATGCAACAGCTCATGGACGGTGCGCGGCTGGCCGTTGGAGACGACGAACGCCCGTCCCGCAACCTCAGGGTGCGCGGTGCGGCGATGCGCGGCCCGGATGGCGTCAGCCGCGTTGGTCACCCAGGTGGTGTCGATGAGCGCAGCCCCGGAACCAATGATGGCCAGGCGTCCACTGTTGGCGCGGTCGATGATGCGCCCAATCAACTGTTGGTCGCCGGGACCCCAGACCAGATGCGGGCGGATGGCGACCACCGAGAAATCGGTTCGGTTGGCGGCCAGCACGTCCAGCTCCGCGGCCGCCTTGGTGCGGGCGTAGTGGCCGACGGCGGCGTGCGGGTTTGCGGGTCCGGCGGATGCGCCGACCAGAGCTCGTCCGGCGTGGGCAACCGACGGGGTGGAAATATGGACCATGCGGTCCACGCCCGCGGCCTGGGCCGCAGCCAGGACATTGCGGGTGCCGTCAATGTTCACTGATCGGAACTCGGCTTCAGATCCCGTGACGGCAACCCGGGCGGCCAGATGGATGACCGAGCCGCAGCCCTCCATTGCGGACCGCACCGCTTCCTCGTCCGTAACGCTGCCAACCAGATGGTTGGCCTCGGGCATGAGCCCGGCAGACGGTGGGGTTCGCTGAAGGGTCCGGACCGGCCAGCCATCAGCCAGCAGCCCGTCAACCACCGCTGTTCCCAGCATGCTGGTGGCACCGGAGACAAAGACCGGCCGGTTCACAGCCGGTTGATCCGCTTGCCGGCCAGCGCCGCTTCGGCCCACGCAGCAATGCGGGTTCGATCGATCTTGGAGTTGTGTCGGTTGTCTGTGGGAAGCACCGGAACCGTCAGCACCGCAGCAATGTCGGGCGCGGCCTCCGCGCAGACGGTTCGGACCTCATCGAGTAGCGAAAGGTCGGCCACGCCGGGTTGGCGCTTTGGTCGGTCAGTCACCACCACCAGAACCACAACCTGGGAGCCCTTCGGCCCGACGCCCACTGCGGCGGCATGTTCCACCCGGGGCAGAGACTCGGCCGCCTGTTCAAGCGCAACGGGAGTGACAGGTCCAGCCGCAGAGTGGATGAGATGAACCATCCGGCCTTGAATCCAGAGTCGCCCACGGGTGTCAAAGCAGCCGACGTCGCCGGTGCGATGCCATCCCGCTGGTACCTCCGATGCATTCTGGGTGGCCCACAGGCGGTCATATCGGTCTTTGAGATGCGGACCGGTCACGACAACTTCGCCGGTGACCATCGGGTCGTTCACCAGGTTGTCAGCCGCGTCCAGCGGAGCAATCCGTACCGACGCAGTCTTGACCGGGTGACCCACGCAGACGCCGGGTAGCGGCCCGTCCCATTCGGTGTCGAGCGCTTCCAACTCGGTGAGGGTGATGTTGGCCACGGGCAGCATCTCGGTCATTCCGTAGGGGGTTGCGGCCTGCGCGTTGGGGGTGAGCAGACGCACGTCGTGCAGCACCGATGTGGGAACCGGCGCCCCGGCGGACAGCACCAGCCGAATGCGATCGAAGGCGTGATGGTCATCGGCTGCGAGCTCGGATGCGGTCGCCACCACGTTCTTCAATGCGGCCGGTGACCCAAACAGCAGTGTGGCGTCGATGGTGCGGGCTGCGGCCGCCGCGTTGACTGCCGTCAGCGTCCTGGGCGAGGTGACATCCATGGCGGGTACCGCCGAAGGAAGTCCGAGCGCCGGGCCGAACAGGGCAAAGGGAGCAAACGCGGCGACGAGGCGATCGGTGGAGGTGAGTCCCAGCATGCTCGCCAGCTGATCGCGTTGGGCTTCGAGTTGGGCATGGGTGTACACCACACCTTTCGATGGGCCGGTGGATCCGGAGGTGAAGGCAACAACGGCATCATCGTCGGCGGCCGGCGGCTCAGGAATGGCGTGTTCCAGTCCGGCAGATCGAAGGTCATCCAGGCTGATGGCCGCGCCGAGCGCCAGTCCCATTCCGGACCGCAACGGGCCAACGGCAATCTTGCGGCCCGGCCATCGCAATGCCCGGGCGGCAACGAGCGCCCGAGGGATACCAATCAGATGATCTGGCGCCGCAGCGCGCATCGCTCGGGTGATCCCCTGCGGTCCGAGCGCGGCATCGGCAAGCACCGCGACCGCTCCTCGTCGCCAGCACGCATAGAGGCACACCGTGAGGTCAACACCCGGGGGGATGAGCACCGCAACGCGATCCCCGTGCTTGATGCCGTAGCTGTCGAGCCCGGCCGCCACCATCTCAATGTCTTCGGCAAGGGCCCTGAACACAATCGACCGGTCCACGTCTTCGCCAAGTTCGACCACCGCCACCTGGCCCATGCGTTCGGGATTGGCGGCGGCGGCCTGCACCGCGTCCCACATGGGCCGTCGAGGACGATCGGGCACCGGCGCCAGCGCAGGATCCGCGGCATCCAACGACTCCAGCCACGACCAGAAGGTGGACGCGACGGGCGCCTCCTCGTGAAGGAAATGGCTGGCGTCGGCAAAGCGCTGCACACTGGCGTGTGGCAGCCGGCGAAGAAAGTCGTGGAGGTACAGATCTCCAAAGACCGGGTCCTGGGAACCCCACGCCAACAGCACGGGGGTGGTGGCGAACACGTCAAGCCCGGTGGCAATGGCGTCCAGTGTGGGCCAACTTGGATGTTCGGGGCTGAGGGGAATGTCAGCCACAAATTCGCCTATCGCCCGGCGGCGCATGCGGGCGACCTGGTCGTCATCGTGCACGTACGGCGCCAGATACCCGTGCCGGATCTCGGCGGGCGGCTGGGGTCGACTGAGCCGCAGCGCTCCGGTGACGAAGCCGGGGGTCCGAACACAAACAGTTTCTCGCAGCCGAGGGATGCGAGCCAGACGGATGAGCGCTGGCGCGGGACTGCCCGCCGGTTGATACACCGCAGTGTTGGTCAACATGATGGCGGCGATCCGGTCGGGGTCCCGCAGATGCTCTTGGCGCGCCCAACCCAGTGAAACCGGTCCGCCCCAGTCATGGGCCGCCACGACGATGGGCGTGGAGATGTCCAGGGCGGCCACCAGCTCGGTCAGATCCGCAATGCGCTGCGCGAGCGGTCGGGTGGTGCCGGTGCGTTCGGAGAATCCCATTTCGAGTTGGTCTGGAGCGATCACCCGAATGTCGGCCGGGGCCGAGGCCAGCAGCGACCGCCACAGGTAGGACCAGGACGGGTTGCCATGGATGCACAGCACCGTCAGTCGGTGCGGTCGGTCGGCTCCGGTGTCGAGTAGGTGCCAGGTGGGGCCGCTGGGAACGGTGACCAGACGCGACCATGACGCGTCAAGGCCATCAAGCACAGGCGGAAGCCGTGCGGCACCAGGATCAGCGTCGCTCATGGTTGCCGGGAAAGTGGGGGAGCGGCGCCCGCGCTACCAGAGAACTTCGATGAACGACGTATTGAGCCCGGACCCAATGCCCATGCAGAGCACACGATCTCCGGACTGGAGATGGGGTTCTTCGTCGGCCAAGGTCAGCGGAACCGAAGCTGGACCGATGTTGCCCAGGGTCGGGAAGGTGACCGGCACCTTCTTGGTGTCAATGCCCAGTCGTTCGCAGAGCGATGACGTGTGCACGGCCGATACCTGATGGAGGATGTAGCGGTCCATGTCCGACCAGCCGAACTCGTCGGCTTCGGTTTCCCATGCCACCTGCACCAGGTCAAGGCCGGCGTCCAGAAGGGCTTTGGTGTCGGTGCGCATCTGATTCAGGTCGCCCACGCACAGCTCGTGATGGCTGGTATCAGACCGGGTGAGACCGCGCACGACAAGATGGCTGCCCGGGTTCTGCGACGCCCGACCGAGCACCATGGCCGCTGCTCCGGATCCGAGCGTCAGCGTGGCGAACTCGGCAAACAGGTCGTCCACGCCGGCGTCAACCAGCGAGAGTCGGTCCAACGTTGTCTGTTGAATCTCCCGGGAACCTTCGCCGTCGACGACCAATGCGTAGTCAATCTGGCCAGCATCAATCATGAGGCCGGCAATGTGCATGGCGTTCACGAAGCCAAGACACGCGTTGGCCAGGTCAAAGTTCACACATGAACTGGACAATCCCAACATGTTGTGGACCGTTACCGCCGACGACGGCTCAAGTCGTGACCGGCACACGGAGGTATCGATGAGCAGACCAACCCGGCTGCGGTCGATACCGGCTTCGTTCAACGCCTTGTCGCCGGCCTGGGCGGCCGCTTCGGTGAAGCTGAATCCTTCGGGCCACCACCGACGCTCGCTGATACCGGCCAGACTCTCCAACAATCCGCCGCGCATCCCGAGCCGTTCGTAGGTCGGTGCCAGCTGAGCATCGAAGCTCGCCGACGTTGCAACATCAGGAGCATGGACTGATGCGACCGAAACGATTGCAGTGTCGTTCAGCGAGAAGGAAGCGTTGCCAGCCATTGGGGCCTTTCGATTGGGCTTACCGCAGGCAGGAGATGGCTGGTGGTAAGAGAAAGTGGGTGCGGGGCGAAGTCCGCTTGCAGGTGTGCTGCGAATGTGATTCCTGATTGTGTCACGTATACGACCAAATACTCGACGTACAGCGAAATAGTTTTGGACGATACGGTTGCCGGAGTGAGTCGAGCCCCGTTGGACACCGAGCAGGTTGTGGATGCCGCCGCCGCGTTGGCCGACGAGGAGGGGCTGGACGCGGTCACCCTGACCTGGGTGGCGCGCAACCTTGGCGTGCAGCAACCGGCGTTGTATCGGCACGTGGACGGCATTGATGATCTGATGCGACTTCTGGGTCTGCGCGGGCGCGAATTCCTGGCTGAACAGTTGACCGATTGTGCGGTGGGGGTGGCCGGCGACGATGCCGTCCACGCACTGGGCGTTGCCTGGCGCAAGGCAGCGGCTTCCCGGCCAGGGCTCTACGCCGCAACCGATCGGTTTCCCTGTGCTGGCGACGCCGAACTCGAACTGGCGGTGGAGCGCGTGGTCGAAATCATCGCCCGCTCGCTGGACAGTTATCCGATGTCCGATGATGAACGCATCCATGCGGCCCGCTCGCTGCGTAGCGCGTTCCACGGGTTTGTCCACTTGGAGGCGGGCGACGGTCACCCGCTGCCGTTGGACCTGGACGATTCGTTCCAGCACCTCATCGAGTTCCTGTGTGCAGGCCTGCACGCCTTGTCAGCTCCCCCGCCGCCATAGCCCGACGAGCCGGGGTCGAGAACTGTCCGAAAAGGCGCCCTACGGCGGGACGTGATGACGACGCCCATTGAGTCACAAACGCGTGTCAGTCGCCTGCTCACCCGGGTGACGCTGATTGCGCTTGGCGTCTCCTGATGGCGTTGTGGCCGGTGATGCTGGTGGCCGGTCTTGGATCCTCCTTGGCATCTCCGTGCTGGGATTGACGATGAACGTCATTGGCCGGGGCCTGGGTGAGCAGGGATCGAGGCCCGGTGGGAGTTCCCGGAAAAGAGTCCCTAAAAACGCCGCTGGCCCCGCCATCCGAAGACGGCGGGGCCAGTCCATTGCCTGACCATTTGTCCAAAGTTTGGCCTGAGCCGAACTCCAGTTGACGGCCAAGCCGTCCTGCGGTTACTGGCGCATGTCCGAAAAGGGCCAATCAGGCGCGGGCGCTGACGGGGATTTCAGCGTGCTCTGGTTGGTGGCCGGTCAGACCTCTCGGCGACGAGACGTGTAGCTGAGGGCCAGACCGGACGCCAGCAGGACGGTGCCCGCAATGGCCAGCCACTGCGTTTCGGCGCCGGTGAAGGCCAGTGTCAACGGTGCGTCGTCGGTTTCGAGACCCGGCGCTGGGGCTGCGGCTGGTGGCACGGCGGTTGCTGCTGCCGGCACGGCGGTTGCGGTTGCCGGTACTGCGGTCGCTGCTGCGGGTACTGCGGTTGCGGTTGCCGGTACTGCGGTCGCTGCTGCGGGTACTGCGGTTGCGGTTGCCGGCACGGCGGTTGCGGTTGCCGGTACGGCGGTCGCTGCTGCGGGCACGGCGGTTGCGGTTGGTGGCACCGCGGTTGCTGCTGCCGGTACCGCGGTTGCCGTTGGTGGCACGGCAGTTGCGGTTGGTGGCACCGCGGTTGCGGTTGGTGGCACAGCGGTTGCGGTTGGTGGCACGGCAGTTGCGGTTGGTGGCACGGCGGTTGCGGTTGGCGGCACGGCGGTTGCGGTTGGTGGTACGGCGGTTGGGCCCACCACCGTCACAACGATCACGCAGGAAACGCCGCTCGTGTTGGCGTCCACGTTGAAGGCCGTTCCCGGGAGGGGCTCATCGCCGCCAAGGGCTGCACTGGTTGTGGTACAGGCGGCCGATGTCACGGTCGCACCCGAGACCAGTCCGTCCAGACCAATCTGGTACGAACCCGCAGTCACCGGCGTCAACCAACCGGAGCCGCTGTCCACGCCGGAATCAAGGAAGGCTCCGGTGCTGGTGAAAAGCTCCAGCTCGAAGTCCGCCGACGTCATGTTGGCGGTGCCGGTGTTGACAACCTGCAAGTCAACAGTGGCACTGATTGGTTGCTTGTAGGTCAGGAAAACCGTGCAGTCGGCGGTTGTTGCGTCGGCCGGAAGCGTGATGGTTGCGGCGAAACCGGTTCCAGAGGCGGTCAGCTGGTTCTTGCAGATCCAGTTGGCGGTGTATCCGCTGGAGTTCACGGTGACGCTGAGGTTGTAGGTGCTGCCGGCAACACCTTGTTGGCCGTTGATGCCGGGATTTCCCGGAGCAGCGATGCTCACGCCGGGTCCATCCATAACAACGGTGACGGTGCCCGCGTTCAGCGGCCCACCGCTTACCGAGGCATCGAGACCCATGGTCACCGATCCTTGTGCTTCGGCTGGTTGCGCATTGGCCAGGCCCAGCAGTGCCATGAGCAGGGTGACGGCGCCGAGTGATATGAGCAGCCGTTGCCCCAGTCTGTTTGCCATTGAAGTTTTCATTTTGTCTCCTCGTCGGACTTGCGCAGTTGAAATCGACATGGCGATGCCCCACTTGAGACGTGCCCACGTGGATAAGGAATACGGCCCATGTCGTCGTGAATACGTGTCCGGTAGGGGCCGACGATCTAACCGAGCTCGGCGATCTCAGCAAAAATGACCAGCTCCGCCGCCGTCTGCTGGGGTTGGGTCGAACGGTTGATGTGATTGCCGGTGACCCAGACGACGAAGGTCTCAGCGAAGTCTTCTGAGGGCAACGCCCACCGGCCAATCGGATCAGCGTGGGTGCCGCGCCATACGCTCGCCGGTTCGAAGCCGCGCATTGTCTGGTACTGGACCCGTTCGGTGAGCGTAAGCCTCTCGACATCAACGGCGTGACCCAGCTCGTGGAAGATGGTCGTGATCAGCTCGGTCACGCTCCGACCCGGCGTGGCGTGGATCACTATCTGCTTCAGATCCACCCGATAGAGGCCGCCGGCCGACCCGCTGGACGCGCCCACCTCAACGGTCCAGCCCGGGAGCTGGGTCTCCCAATCGAATCGGCTTTTGGCAATGGCCAGAGCTTCGTGAACCCGGGCCACCGTGATTGCTGGATCTTCCAGCGTCACGGCGGCGATGAAGACGCGATGGCACGCCGGGTCAGAGCTGCTGACCGGCAGCGGGTCGGGTGCGGGACCAGCGACGATGCAGACCGTTTGCGGGCCGCTCGGCTGGCTGGGCAGCGAAGCAACAAAGTGGCCGGTGGCGTCGGGGTGCACGACCTGTCGGGCAGCGTTGGGAACAGCGGCGGACCACATCGATACCGTCGCCGACGTCGCCCCGGACCGAATGTGGCCGGTGAAGGTTGCGGTTGATGCGAATGTGCTTTCCACCAGCTCGACCATCACACCGACCACCGGGACCGTGGTTGTGGTGGGTGGTGGGGTTGGGGGGACCGGGGTTGCGGTGGGCGGGAGTGGGGTCGGGGGTATTACCGCGGCCGTTGGGGGGACTGGGGTTGGGGGGACTGGGGTTGCGGTCGGCGGTACTACCGCGACCGTCGGGGGGACTGGCACAGGAGTCGCCGAGATTGGTGTGCCAGTGGCCGGGACCGGCGTTGGTGGTACTCGGGTTGCGGTAGCGGGTATCGGGGTTGGCGGCACCACGGTTGCCTCAACTGCGGTTGTGGGTGCTGTCGTCGGCGGCGAAGGAGTCGCCGTGGAAGGTGCAGGCGTACTGGTTGGAGCGGCGGTTGGTTGAGCCGACGGAGTAGCTGTGGGCGAGCCCGGGGCCGTGGCTGCCGCGGGCGATGCCTGCTGCAGGATCAGCGCATCAACGGCCTGTCGTCGAGAGTCCTGCTCCTGGTCCGATTGGGTGGCGGCATCTGGTTGGGCAAAGGCCAGGGCTTCTGGTGCCGCGCCGATGGCGAGGGGGGCCGACTCGGTTTCACTGGACCCCTCAGCTTGAATGGCAGCCGAGGCGTCAACTGATGCGGCGGTTGACGCGCACGCAACACCAACGACCATCAGCGTGATGCCCGCCATGGCAGCGGTTGCCCGTAACCACCAGATGGTTGTGCCCTTGCGGTCGACCGCGCCAGAAATACCCATATTGGCAGGGTCTCGGTGGTGGGCACTGGCGGCCTGAGGGTATTGGGTCCTGCGCTCCCGGCTGGCGATGAATTTGCGACCTTCGGCTCAGGGAGAGCGGATCAGATTGGCGTAAGCGGGGCGCGGCCGCAGGGCATCCGGCCCAGGGCCATCTGGTCTTCACGGCGTCGAACGTGAACCGGATTGGCGCCGCAACGGCAAGACCCAGCGCAAAGATCAGCAGCACGGCACGGGCAGAGGGGTCACGCTCTGGCGTTGAATTTGGAGGAGTCCCGCCTGTTTGCACAGGCCGTACGGCTCAAAAGCGCCGAATGGGTCAATATTCACCGGCCCGTTCTGGAGGAAAAATCAGGGCTGTGTAAGACTGCTTCAATGTCTTCGGATTCCCCCTCCGTCAGCTTCTTTCGTCGCGTCGCCATTGTGAATCGTGGTGAGGCCGCCATGCGCCTCATTCACGCCACCCGGGAGTTGCAGGATGACCACGGCTTCCCGCAGGCCGTCGCCTTGCACACCGAAGCCGAAGCGTCATCGCTGTTTGTGCGCGAAGCCGACGATGCGGTGCAATTCGAGCCAACCGAGAGCAATCCGTATCTGGACTACGCGGAGCTTGAGCGGGCACTGGTTGCCGCCAATGCGGATGCCGCCTGGGTGGGCTGGGGATTTGTAGCCGAACACCCTGACTTCGCCGACCTCTGTGAGCGGCTGGGGATCACCTTCATTGGCCCATCCGGTGACGTGATGCGCCGCCTCGGCGACAAAATTGGGGCCAAAAAGCTCGCCGAGAAGTGCGGGGTTCCGGTTGCGGCCTGGAGTGATGGGCCCGTCACCGACCTGGCCACCGCGCAAGGCTTTGTTGAGCGCATTGGTCTGCCGTTGATGATCAAAGCAACAGCAGGCGGCGGCGGGCGCGGTATCCGCAAAGTCGAAGCTCGCAGCCAACTGGCGGTCGCACTGGAACGGGCCCAGTCCGAGGCCCAGAAGTCCTTCGGCGATCCCACGGTCTTCATGGAGAAGGTTGTCACCGACGCCCGGCACGTTGAAGTGCAGATAGCGGCGGACGCAGTCGGAAACGTCTGGGCGCTGGGCGTCCGGGACTGTTCAGCCCAGCGCCGCAACCAGAAGGTGATCGAAGAGTCGTCTTCGCCGGCGCTCACCCCGGCCCAGAACGCCATGTTGTGCGAATCAGCATGTGCTCTTGTTCGAGCATCCGGCTACAAGAATGTTGGAACCGTCGAGTTCCTCTACCAGCCCAAGACCGGAGAGTTTGCGTTCCTGGAGGTGAACACCCGGCTGCAGGTGGAGCACCCGGTGACCGAGCTCACCATCGGCTTTGACATTGTCAAGCTCCAGCTCCAGATTGCCGCCGGGTGGGTCCTGGACGGTCATCCGCCGGCGGCCCACGGCCACGCAATCGAAGCTCGACTCAACGCCGAGGATCCGGCTCGCGGGTTTGCCCCGGCGCCCGGCCACATCGAGTTGCTGGACTTCCCCATGGGCCCGGGCATCCGGGTGGACTCCGGAGTGGCCGAGGGTGACACCATCCCCGCCGAGTACGACGCCATGATTGCCAAGATCATTGCGTGGGGTGCAGATAGAGATGAGGCGCTGGACCGCCTGCGGCGAGCGCTGCAACAAACCCGGGTCGTTATCTCTGGCGGAACGACAAACAAATCATTCCTGCTGGACCTGTTGAGCCGCCCAGAGCTCCGCTCCGGTGAGTTCACCACGTCGTGGTTGGACGAGATGACCGAAAAGAACGAGCACCTGGCCGCCGGTTCGCCGGACGTGGCTCTGATTGCGGCGGCCATCGATGGCTGGCGTGCCGAACGGTCCATTGATCGGGCCGCCTTCTTTGCCAGCGCAGCCCGTGGCCGTCCTCAGACCAAAGAGTCGTCGGCCGGATCGTTTGCCTGCCGGCTGGCGGGGGAGAGCTACAACCTTTCTGTCGCGGCCCTGAACCCGTCCACGTTCCAGATCGAACTCGATGGTGCAACGGTGCGGGCCCATGTGGAACCCGCAGGTCGTCGCGGCTCCATTCTTGAGGTCGGCGGCCGCCGCCATCAGATCCTCTCGGTCATCGACGGGGTTGACCATCTGGTCGAAGTGGACGGCATTCTGCATCGGGTGTCGCGCGATGATGGCGGAATGATCCGCGCCGCGTCCCCGGCGCTGGTGGTTTCGGTCAACGTCGAGGCCGACGCCGAGATTGCCCGGGGTGAGACCCTGGTGACGCTCGAAAGCATGAAGGTGGAGACCGCGGTCACTGCGCCGTTTGACGGCGTGGTGCGGGAGGTCATGGTTCGCCCCAACACCCAGGTGGATGCGGGCGCCGCCATGTTCCGCATCGAACCGTCCGCCGATGACGCGGCCACACCGGATGCGGTTTCGCCCCGGGCCAGCCTGGTCTCGCTGCAGGCCGCCGACCACGTCAGCGAGGACAGCCAGGCAGCCGCAGCCCGCCTGCTGGATGAAATGCGCTGGCAGGTTCTTGGATACGCCACAAACGCCCCGGTCGAGACCTCACGAACCCAGGAGTACAAGTCGCTCCGGGCCGCCATGCCCAACGACGCCCGATTGTTGGACGGCGAGCTGTCGGTACTGGACGCGTTCTCGGACTTGATCGCGGTCTCCCGCAATCGCCGGGCTGATGCCGAATTTGATGCCGAGAGTCATTCGCCCAAAGAGTTCCTTCACCACTGGCTTCGCGCGCGTGACAGCGACGCCGAAGGACTCCCCGAAGCCTTCATCACCAAGGTTGACGCCGCTTTGGGTCACTACGGCGTCAACCTGGATCAGGCCGAGGACGACGCCATCGAGGCGGCCGCCTTCAATCTGTTCCACGGCCAGCAGTCCGCCGGGGACCACACCGCACTGATCCTCGCTCTGCTCAACATCATCCCCACAGCCGCCGACCGGTCAGAAGGCGAACAGAAGCGGCTGCGCAGCTCGCTTGATCGCCTCATCTCTGCGTCGCAACTGCGCTTCCCGCTCCTCGGTGAAGCGGCGCGGAACCTCCGCTACCGGGTCTTTGACAAGCCGATTCTTGACGCCTCCACCGAAGCCGGATTTTCCGAAATGCGGGACCACCTGGATGCGTTGGCCGACAACCCTGACGCCACCGACCGGTCTGATCGAGTCCGCAGTCTGGTGGCGTTCCCACATCGCTTGATTCGACTGTTTGGCGATCGCTCCGCCAGCGGCGAGCTGGCCGACCGTACCCCACTGCTCGAAGTGCTGACCCGCCGCAACTACCAGCAACACGCGCTGGAAAGATTCCGACTGGGTCGCATGAACAACCGACTGGTGCTGACCGTCGGCTACCAGCACGATGACCAACAGTTCCATGTGGTGGCCACGAGCCTGCCCGCGGCCGAGATGGAGGACGCAATTGGCGCGGTCGGATCCATTGCGTCCAAGGCACCCCGGACTGACACGCTGCTGGTCGATCTGTATATCCGCGACGTGGATGCTGACGAAACCGAAGAAGGCCTGTTGGCCACCGTCGGGGAGGCACTGCGCAACCAAACCCTTCCGCCGGTCGTTCGGCGGGTGACGGTTTCGGGGGTGGTCGATGACGTCTTTGGCAACAGCGCCGTCCTCTATGTCACTTTCCGCCGAGACGGCGCCGAGTTTGTGGAAGATCGGCCCATCCGGGGGATGCACCCCACCATTGCTCAGCGGCTGCATCTGTGGCGATTTGAGAACTTTGATGTCGAGCGCCTGGATTCGCCCGACGACACCTATCTCTTCCAAGCCACCGGACGCGAAGAGCCGCACGAGGTTCGGCTCTTCGGAGCGGCAGAGGTCCGCGACCTGACACCGGTTCGCGACGCAAACGGTCACATCACCTCGCTCCCGGAGCTGGAGATTCGCCTGCTGTCGGTCTTGTCAAGTCTGCGGGCCGCGCGCGCCGAATATCCGACTCGATCCCGTCCCGAATGGAACCGCGTGTTGCTCTACGTGTGGCCCCGGGTGGACGTGCCCCTGGAGGACTTCCACGCCATTGCCCATGAGCTTGCCCCGACCACGCTCGGTTTGGGACTGGAGGACGTACTCGTCCAGGCAAAGATCGGTGGAGAGAACGGCCGGGTGGACGAGGTCATCGTTCGCATCGTTGATCGTCCCGGCGCCGGCATGGAGTTGTCGATCATCGACCTACCAACTGAGCCGATGCGCCAGCTCAATACGTACGACAGAAACGTGCTGCGCGCTCGGCGCCGTGGAAGCGCCTACCCCTACGAGTTGGTTGGCCTGGTCTGTCGTGAGGGCGGAAGTTTCATCGAGTACGACCTGGACGAGGACGACTACTTTGCGCCAGTTGATCGGCCACCGGGAGGCAACACCGCCGGCATCGTCGTTGGTCTGGTGAGCACCCCCACCGCCCGTTACCCCGAAGGAATGACCAGAGTCGCGCTGTTCGGTGACCCGACCAAGGCCCTTGGCGCCATCTCGGAGCCCGAATGTCGCCGGATCATGGCGGCGATTGAGTTGGCCGACCTGATGCGCGTTCCCGTGGAGTGGTTCACGTTGTCCTCGGGCGCAAAGATCGCCATGGACAGCGGCACCGAGAACATGGACTGGGTCGCTCGCGTGCTGCGACGCATCATCACCTTCACTCAGGACGGCGGCGAGATCAACATCATCGTCGCCGGCATCAACGTTGGCGCCCAGCCCTACTGGAATGCGGAAGCCACCATGCTCCAGCACACCAAAGGCATTCTGGTAATGACCCCCGACAGCGCCATGGTGCTGACCGGAAAGCAGGCGCTGGACTTCTCCGGCGGAGTTTCGGCCGAAGACAACTTTGGCATCGGCGGCCATGACCGCATCATGGGTCCCAACGGTCAGGCCCAGTACTGGGCGTCAGATCTGCGGGGCGGCATCGACGTGTTGTTCCGCCACTACGAAACGTCCTACGCAGCGCCGGGCGAACGATTCCCTCGCAAGCGGTCCACCACCGACACCTCGCATCGCGACGTGTCACCGTTTCCGCATGTTTCAGAAGGTTCCGATCTGGCCACGGTCGGCGACATCTTCTCCGAAGAGGCCAACCCGGACCGAAAGAAGCCATTCGATATTCGTTCGGTCATGAATGCGACCATCGACCAGGACGTCCCGCCGCTGGAGCGCTGGGCCAATATGAAAGACGCCGAGACCGTCGTGGTCTATGACGGTTTCCTGGGCGGTAACGCCGTCTCGGTGCTGGGTATCGAGTCCCGACCCATTCAGCGACGCGGTCTGCTGCCGGCTGACGGTCCGGATCAATGGACCGCGGGCACGCTCTTTCCGATGTCATCAAAGAAGGCGTCGCGAGCGATCAACGCCGCCAGCGGTTCTCGCCCCCTCGTGGTGCTGGCCAACCTGTCCGGCTTCGACGGTTCGCCAGAGTCGCTGAGTCGGCTGCAACTCGAATACGGCGCGGAGATCGGTCGGGCCATCGTCAACTTTGATGGACCCATCGTGTTTTGCGTCATCTCCCGCTATCACGGCGGCGCCTTTGTGGTCTTCTCCAAGACGCTGAACGACAACATGGAGGTGCTGGCCGTGGAGGGGACGAAGGCATCAGTGTTGGGCGGCGCACCAGCGGCGGCGGTGGTGTTCGTGGGTGAGGTCAACAAGCGCACGGCGGCCGACCAACGCCTGACCGGACTGTCCGAAACGCTGGCATCAGCCAGCGAGGTTGAGCGGGCGCACCTGGAGCGTGAGTTCCGCGATCTCCGGGAGGCGATTCGTTTGGAGAAACTGGGCGAAGTCGCCGATGAGTTCGACGCGGTGCACAGTGTTGAGCGCGCAATGAGCGTGGGCTCGGTGGACGCGATCGTGCCGCCGTCTCAGCTGCGGTCTCGATTGATCGAATCGGTGGAACGCGGCATGCAGCGGGCCCAAACCCGCGTTGCCGCGGCCTCGGTCCAACCAGCGGCTGCGCCGGGTCTTTCAACCCCGGCGGAGCAGCCGAGCCCAGAGCCTTCCGCTCCCGCCGAAGCCGACGACACCATCCCGGTGGAGGGGATCGGTGGCCAGGGGACCGGCCACGCGCCCCAGATGGTTGCAGCCAGCGAACTGCTGAGTCCGGACTCGGGTTCTGACCTGGGCGATTCAGCAGCGTTCTCCGGAGCGAATGGAAAGGGTGGAGATGATTTCCAGCCCGTCGATGAATCGACCCCACCGGCGCCAGTTGTCGGTTCCGCGGCGGCGCAGCCGACCGAAGCGGTGCTCGAACTTGCCGATGAGCCGGATCTCGTGGTTCTTACCGCGGCCATGGCGACTGCTTCGAGCGACACCAATGCCCGAAGTGGAGCCGCAGACGCGCTTCCGCCACCGCCGATGTTTGTCGGCGCCCCCGAAATCATCGACCTGACCGATGAGGCCAGCGCAGTTCCTGACGTCGCCAGCGTGACCGATACACCGGTGGTGGAACCAGATTCCACTCGACTGGTTGGCGGATTCACCGGCTTGCTCAGTTCGGACCCCACCGTGACCGCCTTTGAACCATCACCCGTCGACACGGCGCATGCCGAGGCAATCGATCGGGTTGCTGTAGCGCCGGCGGAGAGTCCAATGCTTGACCCTGACGGCTTTCCCGAGCCGGTCGCCTTGGACACCAGCGCCCAGGTTGCGGCACCGTCGACTGCGGCTGCGGCACCGCCGATTGCGGCTACAGCACCGTCGACTGCGGCTACAGCACCGTCGACTGCGGCTACAGCACCGCCAACTGCGGCTGCGATTGTTGCTTCCACGGCCACCACAACCCTGCAGCCATGGGATGCGCTCGGCATACCAGGTGCAGATTCGTCTGCTGGTGGCTCTTCCCTGCCCGATGAGATCGTGGTGGCCGATGAGGTGCTCCGCAGTCCGGTTGCCCCGAGTCTGAGCGCCGACGAGCTGCCGGCGGAGATCGCCATGACCGACCTGGAGTCCGGGGAGTCCAAAGAAGAAGCCGCAGATGCCACCAGTACGCCCCCGATGCCAAAGTGGCTTGATGATGCCATTGGTGGGGCATCGGACGACTGGTAATCGATTTACTCGTTGACCGGGCACTCCAGTGAGGTTGGGGCCAGCACTTCGTAAAGCTGACACACCGCCGAGCTGATGAAGGCAGCCTGACCTTCGTAATCACCGCCGCCTTCGGTCATGATGGCCACAGGTACCTGACGGCCCGATGGCAAAGGTACGAATCCCATCGCATTGAGCACCCGAACATCGCGGGTACAACATCCGGGTGGCAACCAGCCGGCTTTGTGACTCACTTCCGCCGCCACGTCAGCCGGGAGGGCGTTGACAAAGACGGCCGACGGATCGGTGCCCGATGATGCGTCCGGAGCCAATTGCATCCAGGACAACATCAAGACCGTGTCGTCCGCGTTGAGAAGATCACCGCGTTCCAACGCCACCAGGAATCGCGCCTGATCAAGCGCCGATGATTCGTTGGCGCCACCCTCGCTGGACACCAGGTCGGGTTGTGACGCATCCGGGTTCCGCCACGAGCCCAGCTGCGTGCTGTTCATGCCCAACTGATCGGTCCAGGCGTTGATCCCGTCCACACCCAGCAGGGAGATTGCGTCCGCCGCGGCTTGGTTGGAGCTGCGAGCAAAAATGTCGTCGGCCAGCGACTCAAGTGCGCCAATGCCGGCCACATCAGCGGCGGCCGTCATCCATACCGACTTCATTTCGCTTGCAGCGTTCTGGGTTTGTTCCGGGTTGATGCCCAGAATCAGGCCGTCCACCACGACCGCCATGGAGACCTTGGCGCCGTCGGTCCACGCATCGGCTTCGTCGCCCAGTTGCTCGATAATGGCCTCCACTCGCTGACTGGCGGGTGGCGGCGTGGGCGTGGCGACCGCCGGTAGCGGAGTACTTGATGGCCGCGCCGTGGGGTTTGTGGTCAGGCCCAGGACCAGCGCCGTGGTGGCGGTGGGTTCGGTGGTGTCGATGGCACCATCGTCGCGGTCCGAATTGACCGGGGCGGCGCCCGTCGTGTCTGTTGCTGCGGGCGTGTTCAGAGCTGTTTCGGGGTTGACAGGACCAAGGCCCGTGGCCACCAGCAGTAAGCCCAATGAAGCAGCCACCACCACGAGGCTGAGAACCAATCGCACGACGATCTGTCCGCCGGACAGCGCGGTAGCTGGGGGAGCTGCACTGCTGTCGACATCGATCGACGACCATGCGGGGTCACGGTTTGGAGGCGTCGCCGTGCTCCCGCGGGTGGGCAGGTTGAGGTGTGGTTCGGTCATCGACGGAGGCTAGGTGGGATCGTTGTCGTGGGTGAAGGGCCCGATGTGCGAAGCGTCGTTGAATGTCTGGATCTTCCATCGATCAGCGGACACATAGACCGAGGTGACCGATGCGTTGCGAACGCCGCCAAACAGGAATGGTTCGCTGGCTGTGGCGTGTCCGCAAAGTGACGCAATCACCCCGCCATGACAGACGACGGCCACCATCTCATCGGGGTGCTTCAGCGCGATGCCAAGCAGCGCCGCCGAGGTTCGTAGTCGGAGATCTTCATTTGACTCAGCCCCCGGTATCACGCCCCAATCCTGTTGCTCCCGAAACCCGAGAACCACCGGGTCGCCGTCGGCCGCCTTCTGCCTGAACAGGCCGCCTTCGTACTCCCCGAGCAAGACCTCGCGAAGGTCGGCCTCAATGGCCACCTCGAGCCCCAGGTGGGCGGCCAGGGGGGCCGCAGTTTGTTGCGTTCGCGTCAACGTGGACGCATAGATGGCCCGGATTGGCTCGTGGCGAAGCCGATTGCCAACCTGTACGGCCTGCCACTCGCCGCGGGGCGAAAGTGGAGGGTCTCCGTGCCCGTCGACCAGTGCAAAGGGGGTCCCTTCCACATAGGGAATCGACTGTCCGTGACGAATCAGCAGGATATGCGATTCCCCCGGCAGCGGGCTCATGAAGGTTTGCGGGAACGATCGGGGCTCGGGCTGGCTCACCCCCGGAATCTAGTAGGTGGCCAAATCTGAGCGTTGTATGGTCGGCCAGTTGGCAGATGACCTCACCACCCTCCCAGATTTCCCACGGCGCAGCGAGCGCCGACCAGGGGCAGGGCATGGCGGCGGCTGAACTGGTGCGCTGATCAGGTCCCGGTGAAGGCGGATTCGGTGAAGGCGGATTCATACTCAGCCCGCAGTGCGACCTTCTGAACCTTGGCCATTGCGTTGCGGGGCAGCTCGGGGATGACCACCACCATCTTTGGGACTTTGAACCGAGCCAGATGATCAGCCAATCCGGCGCTGACTTCGGCCATGGGGTCGTTCCATTTCCGGCCCGGTTCCAGAACCACAAAGGCGGCCGTTGCTTCGCCCAGGTCGTTATGGGGTAACCCGACGACGGCGGACTCCACCACGCCCGGCAACGAGTCGATCATCACTTCGATCTCCTTGGGATAGATGTTCAGGCCGCCGGAAATTATCATGTCTCCGGCCCGTCCCTCCAAGGTCAGTCGCCCGTTCTGGTCAACCGAACCCACATCGCCGGTGGTGAACCACCCGTGGTTGAACGCCGCCTGAGTCTTGTCCGGCATGTCCCAGTAGCCGGCAAAAAGACCCTCGCCCTGCATCTCCACAATCCCGGTTGTTCCGGCCGCTGTGGGTGAACCGTCATCGTCGGTGATGCGAATCCGGGTTTGCGGCAGCGCAAATCCAACAGTTCCAGCAATCCGGTCGCCGTTGAGGGGGTTGGACGTGATGATGCCGGTCTCGGTCATGCCATAACGCTCCAGGATTCGCTGCCCGGTGCGCGCTTCAAAGGCCTGATGCACCAACTCGGTCATGGGCGCCGAACCCGAGGTGAACAGGCGCATGTGATGGGCGACCTCAGGCCCAAAGGCCGGATCGTCCATCAGCCGGGTGTAGAAGGTGGGGACGCCCATGAACACCGTGGAGGCCGGAAGGTGCGCGATGACCTGCGACGCGTCGAAGCGGGGGAGAAACACCACCTCGGACTGGTTCAACATTGCCGGCTGCAACGCAATGAACAGTCCATGGACGTGAAAGACCGGTAGAGCGTGGAGCAGCACATCACCCGGTTCGAAACCCCAGATCTCATGCAGCGCCCGCCCATTGGCCAGCAGGCTGCCGTGGGTCAACATCGCGCCTTTGGAACGGCCGGTTGTGCCCGAGGTGTACAGCAGCGCAGCAACATCGGTCGCCGCTCGATGGACCACGTCCCGGAACGGCTCGCCTTCGGCCGACTGCTCCAGCGAGGGTGAGGTTGCATCATTGGGCCCCGCGGCGGGATCGCCCGGGGCCAAGGTCACGCACGCCACGTCATCGAAGGTGGAGCGATCCGGGGAACGGACCACCAGCGTGGGCTGAGAGTCGCGAGCAAAGTAGGTGACCTCCGCATCGGTGTACGCGGTATTCACCGTGACAAACACGGCACCGATACGAAGGCATGCAAGATACAACGCCACGGCGTCGGTGGACTTGTGGACCTGAACCAGAACCCGATCGCCAGCCGCCACGCCAGACCGGACCAACGCACCGGCGAACTGGGCCGAGCGATCGTCGACGTCGGCCCAGGAGAGAACGTGGTCGATGTTGCCCGCCGGGCCCGGTACCCGAAGAAAGGGTTTGGCCCCGGTGTCTGAGGAGATGAGGCGATGCGGCATCAGCCAGTGGAACAGGTTCTGGGTCACCTGCCGATTCTGCCGCGCCTGGAAGCCGCAAACGAATTCGTTTTGCGCACGGGTCATCAACTATGTTCGGTCGCGCCGTCTCACTCGCCTAGTTTGCGTGCGGGCAAATGAACGAAATTTCACCGAAATTCACCAACAACACGACGCCGGGCAAAGCGTCAAACCGGGAGAACACAATGGAAGGTCAGGGAACAATGCCGGCGGGGTGGTACCACGGCGAGGGCGATCCTCCCGGTACCAAGCGCTACTGGGACGGTTCCGCGTGGACGGGCGAGCCGACGGTCATGTCGGATTCACCCAATCCATCTGCGGGAGCCGGCGTCCAGGACTCGGGCCTCAATCCGGCCAGTGTGGGTAAGCGTCTGGGCGGTCGTGTGATCGACTCAATCCTGTTTTCGATTCCGGTGGCTGGCGTGGCGATCTCCCAGATCGACTTCGACTCCGTCGTCGACGCCGTCGAAGCCGGTGAAACCGTCGAGGTGAGTGGGGGCAACGCTCTCTGGGCCGTACTAATCACGCTGGTTATCTGGCTGATCGAGGCCGCCTTTGTGGCGACGTTGGGCGCGACGCCCGGCAAGCTTCTCGTTGGCACCCGCATTGCGTCGACCGAAACCCGCTCCACACCTCCATCGTGGGCCACCGCCGCGTTGCGGACCGCAGTCCGGGCGCTCGGTGCGATCTCGGCCATCAGCCTGGCCCTTGGCAACATCGTGAGCGGCATCGTGGTCCTGATCGGGCTTGCATCACTGGTGCTGCTGTACACCGATGATCGCCGGCAAACCGTCATGGACAAGATCGCCAAGACCATCGTCGTCGACAAGTAGATCGTCGTCGACAAGTAGATCGGTCGAAAAACAAGGCGGTCTTCGCCGACTGAAAATGCTGCCGGCCGCGGGCCATTCGTGGTCGGACTTGACGCTCGGCGGGGTGTAGTCCGAACGAACCACGACCCGGCGCAGTCTTTGAACCTGGTTCTGCGGCGCCGACAGCGCTCCTATGGACCCCGCTGGTCTACCGCTCGATCGCGCGCGGCCACTCACCCCCGGCCAGTTCACCAATGCGGCCGAAGGTGGCGGCGGTGGTGACGGTGATGGTGGCGATGGTGGTGATGGTGAACCAGCCGTGGCGCGTAACGGTCGCGACGTCCGGTTCATCATCGCGCTGGCGACGGGGATGTTGTGGCACGGCGCGATGCTGCTGGGCGGGAGTTACCAACGAACCTATGACGCGTACATCCACATGTTCTTTGGCGACCACTACGCCCGGGATTGGTTCAGCACGTGGGAGACCCGGTGGTACACGGGCTTCCCTACAACCAGCTACCCGCCGGGGACCCATCAGCTGATCGCCATCCTGTCGGGGGGAGCCGACGGCGCCGTTGGTCTGGAGCTGGCGTTTGTCATCATCCAGCTGGCTTCGGTGTTGATGCTGATCACCGGGGTCTACCGATTCAGTCAGATCTGGGTGTCCTGCCGCGCCGCAGGGTGGGCGGCGCTTCTGGCGGTGACATCCACCTCGATTGCCGAGGTGGTGCACGTCTTTGGACAACTCCCCACATCGTTCTCGCTGGCGATACTGCTGAACACCCTGCCGTCGGTGTACCGGTGGGTGGCCGACGGGCACCAACGCCATGGGCTGGTTGCGGTGTGCGGACTGGCGGCCACGACCGCGGGCCATCACGTGACCACATTGTTCGGCGCGGTCTTCTTTGTTGGCCCCACCATCGTCACCGCGCTCATTGACGCGTTCCGACGCCCCCGACCAGGCGAGACCGCGGGCCATTCGGTGCTTCTTCAGCGCGCCAATATTGTTCCGGTGGTCGCCCGCCGACTCCGGCGCCTCCTGCCGGCGGTGATTCGGGCCGCGATGATCTCGTTTGCCGCGCTCGTCGTCCTGGTGGTCGTGGTGCTGCCGTACTGGTTGTGGAGTAGCAGCGACCCGATTGTCCAGATTCCTATCCCGCATGCCAGCCGCGACAACTTCCTGGAGAACACGGCGGCCGGGATCGTCTTCTTTGCGGTCCCGTGGGGGCTGATGATCTTGCTGTTGCCGGTGGCGCTGGTTCGTGGCTTTGCGTCGCGGGCGGTGCCACTGGCCTCGTCAGCATTGCTGCTGTTTGTGCTCGGCACCGGCGGAACCACGCCCATCCCTCGCCTGTTGCTTCGGGGCGCCTTCGACATCTTGACGCTGGACCGATTCACCATTTGGTCCACGATTGCAATCCTGCCTCTGGCTGGTTGGGTCGTGGACAGCGCGGTGTTTGGTCGGTTGGGCACCGTGGCCCGGTCATTTGTGGGACGCCGGGTCTGGCAGGCCGGCCTGGCGAGCGCAGCCATCTCGTTGGTGGTGGCGGCGGTGCTGGTGGCCAACTTCTCGCAGTTTCGGCCGTTGCAACCGGACCGGATCGACCCCGAACCGGTGGCCGCGTTCATGACCAAAGACCAACATGACCGCTGGCGGTACCTCACCCTGGGCTTTGGCGATCAGATGGCAATTGTGGGCGCGCACACCACCGCCACCACCGTGGACGGCAACTACCACTCGGCTCGCCGGCTGCCCGAGCTGACCAGCCGATCGGTCGAACGTCTGGAGGGCGCAAAGTTTCGTGGCATTCCGGGCATTGGTTCGCTGCAACAGTTCCTGGCAACTCCTGAGCGGTACAACCTGAAGTTCGTCTTCTCCAACGACGTCTTTTATGACCCGCTGCTGTGGGCATCGGGCTGGCATCGCCTGGACCGCCTGGTCAACGGGGTCATGGTGTGGGAACGCGAGGACATTCCGCCGTTGCCTGACGTTCTGCCCACCCGAGAGCTGCCCGGGTGGCAGCGATTGCTGTGGGGGACCGCACCGCTCACGGCGATGACCACAGCCGCCCTGGTTTTTGGATGGACCGCACTTGGTCAGCGGTATCCCGCAGTCGTCGGCCGGGTTCACCGCCGGGCTTCGGCCTGGTTTGGTCGCCGATGGATCTGGCGTACCTGGCATCGGCTCGATCTGTGTCTGGCGCGCAGCGCTGCGCGAACCCAACGCGGCGACAAACGAAGCCGGTGGTTGGACCAGGTGGAAGGGGTGGTAAGTCGAGCCGAAGCGTGGATCGAAGGTCCCCGCACCCGACGGTCGCGGCTGGCGCTGCTGGGCTCGCTGGGGATGCTGGCCGTCCTGTTGTTTGTGGCCACCCGAAGCGAAGTAGCCGGGCCACCAACGGTGGAGGAGACGGTGCTGGCCTACTACGACGATCTGGACTTTCAGCGCTTTGAAGAGGCGTGGCAGCGCCTGGATGACCAACGGCGACCGACCTTGGACCAGTACCTGCTTGAGCTATCGGTGCAGGACGGGCTGGTCGGCTCTTACGGCAAGCTGGACTCCATCGAGGTTGAGGTCACCCCGGTTGATCAGACACTGGCCCGCGCGTCGGTGGATCTTGGCTGGATCACGTCGGTGCTGGAGTTCCAGACCGTACGGGAACACGAACTGATCAATCGAAACGGGACCTGGAGCATTGTGCCGGCGGCGTCTGACGTGTCCACAACACCGGACCAGTTCTCGCGCTCAACCAGCGTTGACTATCTGAGTCAGGGGCGCCGGCAGGTAACGACCGAACGGTCGTTGTTTGGCGATGTGTTGGACCGCCCCCGGCTCCAGATTCTCTCGGCCCGAACGGTGGTCAGCGATGGCCGGTTCACGGTGGTGGGGGAACTGACAAACCTGGACGTCGACCCAGCCGATGTGACCATCAGCGCGGAGTTCAAGGATGAGAACAACGTGACCCTTGTGGCGCACAATGCGGCGTTGGTCACGGTCCACAAGGTGTTGCCCAGAGAGACCGTTCCGTTCCGAATTGATCTGGAAGAGATTGCCGGCCTGGACCCCGACCATGCCGAGGCCAGCGGCGACTTCCACCCCGAACTCTTTGCTGCGCCACAGATCATTGCCACCGATGTGGCCCGGGTGGAGTTGGCGTCCAAGGCAGTGGTGACCGGACGAGAGCTTGACCGATCAATCACCGTGCAGCACCTGCGGGTGGAGCGCACCGGCGACGGACTGCGATTGCGAGGCGAGCTGCTGAACCAGGGGACCCGAACGGCGACGATGCCCCATGTGCTGGTCACCCTGCTGAGAGAAGACGGATCGGTTGGGTGGGTTGATCACCTGTGGGTCCCCACCGCCGTGCGCCCCCAACGTACGGTCGAGTTTGCCGTCTCTTTGACTTCGCCAACGGCGCTGGAGCAATTGGCGGCACCGATGCAGATCTTCGGGAATGGACTTGCGGGTGGGGAAGCCGGGGACGTGCCGTTCTCCTCGGGTACGACGATCGATGTTCCCGGCAGTGAGTGGTCGGCGGCGCGGGTCAACGTGGCGTCGTTCTTCCGGAGCTTCGAGTGAGGCGCGCCCGCGTGATGTTGGGAGCCGCCGCCCGATGCCTGGGGACGCTGATGATGTTCTTCGCAGGGATTGCGGTCGCGGGCCGGGGGATCGGGGCAAGCGTTGGGCCGCCCACTCAGGAGTGGACTGGCGACCTGACGGTGGATACGCCAACGCAATTGATCGCCGGCGACGGGTTGCCGGTCGACCTGTATTCGCTCGACGCGCCCGTCGGCGCTCGGGCGGAGGTCGTACTGGTCGGGGCGTTCGAAACGCATACAGTGTCTGTTCCCCTGATGGACGGGCGGGCCACGGTTGTCTTCGGCAGCGACCTTACAGATCATGCGGGCGTCGTCTCGATCCGGGCCGCCGTCGGCCAGTCCCGCGCGGGGGCTGACGTGCTCATCACTCCTCGCCACGCGGTGTCGCCGGTGGTGCCGTTGGTGGGGCCGCGCACAATTGTGGCCAACAACGCTGACCGGACCATGGTGGTGGTCCTCCCGACGGACCGCTTTGGCAACGCCGTGGCCGCCGGGACCACGGTCGACTTTGAATTCGAACGCGTGGATGACTCCCCGGTCTCGCTCCTTCAGGATCAGGTTGCGGCCGGAATTGCCGCGGTAGAAGTTCGGTCGGGGGTCAAGATCGGCCGAGTGGCGGTTGAAGCCCGGGTCGCCCGGACCAATGGGCCGCTGAACTTCTTTGATGAGGTGGCCGGGACCCCGGCCGATTTTGGGTTGGCAGCGGTCGCGGTCCCGGCGGTGGCTGACGGATTCTCGCTGTTCGAGGTTGAAACCACCGAGCTCCGGGACGTCCATGGAAACCTCCTGCCTGACGGCGTTGTGGCAACCTTCCGCACGACAGGCCCCTCCGGGGTGTCCGAGACCACTGGCACCGTCCAGAACGGGGTGGCTCGGGTGACGCTTGAAGCCCCCGACGGACCGGGGATGATGGACGTGGTTGCGCGAGTTTCCGGCGTCGAAGCTGAACCCCTGTCGCTGTCGTTTGGCGCCGCGGTATCTGAGCTGACTGTCGGAGCCCAGATCGAGCGCGGTTCGCCAGCAAAGGTAACCGTCGAGATCGGCCCGGTTGTTCTGTCCTCGGGTGGGTACGTACCTGACGGCACCCCCTTTGTCCTGCAGTTGGAGGTGGTCCCACCGGTCGATCCATTGGCGAGCGCCGTTCTTGCGGTTCGACATGGTGCGGTGCGGAGCGGCACCAGTCGGGTGGAGATCGACGTCGCTGGTGACCAGTTGATTGGACGTCAGTTGTACGCCCGTGTTGAGGTGCTGGGCGCGGCGACCCGGCAGTTGGCCGAGATCCGATGACCGGTTTGGGTGAAACGCGGTCGCTCGAAACCCGCAACGTGAAGCGGATTGTGGGGGTCGCTGCCATTGGGCTGGGCGGCCTCGGCGTGCTGGCGCTGATCGCCGTGTTTGGACTGATCACCTATCGGGCCGGCACCGGTGCCGATCCCGCCGAGGCGTTCCACGAGATTCCGCAGGTGCCGGAGGCCTTTGATGAGGTGGTGACCTGGCGACCCGACGGGATCCTCGATCGAGCCATGGAGCCGACGACCCGCCGCAATATCGAGTCCACCTGGGTGCGCAGCTGGGCGCGGCTCGACATTGCCCGCCAGACCGGAATCCCCGACGGACTGGAGACGTGGTTCCAAGGGCCGCTGCTGGACCAGGTGCTCCAGTCGGTTGCGACCCGCCCGCGCTCATCGGTCACCCAACATGCTCATGAACTGCAGGTCGAGTTCTATTCGCTCGACGGTTCGGTCGTCGGGCTGGCTGCGGTTTCGGACATGCAACGTCAGGTTGGCGAGGGTGAGGCCTTTCGAAGCATCGACACCTTCGAGGTGGTGCTCCTCCTCTCTGACGGAAACTGGCGGCTGCAGTCCATCGTTCGAGCGGGTACTGCGGTACCGGCCAAAGACCTGGCGGATCCGCCGGGCCTGCTGGCTTCCCGCGACGGTGCAGAGGCAGGCGTCGCGGGCGAGGTGGAGTGGGTACTGCGGCGATCAGTTGGTTGAGACCGCAGGCGGGCGAGACTCAACGACGGCCCGCTGCTGCCGATCTGGCCCTATGTCTTCATCGCCATCGATGTTCGATCTGGGGTCCGCGTCGCATGAGTTGCGAGCTCCGTTGCACGCCATCCTGGGGCTCGCTGAGCTGTTGGTTGGTGGCGAGATCAGCGGCACCGACCGCGAATTGGCCAGCCGCATTCAGCGTGAAGCCCGAGCCATGGAAATCGTCCTGGCCGACATCCTTCAGCTCTCGCGCCTGGAGTCCACCACGGTGGTGCCGATCACCGAAGTCTTCTCGCCGCGCGTCGTGGCCGGGGAGGCGACCAGTCTGCATCAGGATCAGGCGGCGGCCAAAGGGCTTGTGCTTCGCGTCCAGATCGCTGAAGACACGCCCCTTGCGGTCCGCGGCGACCGGTACCGTCTGCGCCAGATTCTGGTCAACCTTGTTTCCAACGCCGTGAAGTACACGAGTGCAGGGTCGGTCACCGTGGACGTGAAGAGTGTTGGCTCGGACGCGGCCCCGCAGCTTGAGCTGTCGGTCATCGATACCGGTCCGGGCATTCCGGACGCGGCGATGCCGAGTTTGTTTCTTCCGTTCACCCAGGCTCGGAGTGGCGACCGTGACAAAGGGACGGGCCTGGGGCTGGCCATCACCCAACGACTGGTTGATGCCATGGGCGCAAGTCTGAACGTCGAAACCGGACCGACGGGTACGATCTTCTGCTGCTCTCTGCCGTTTCTTCCGGCTCGACGGATGCAGGATCGAGAGATATCCACGTCCGCCGCCAGTGCCTCTCGGTCGGTGGCCGAAGGGGTGCGAATCCTGGTGGTGGATGACACCGAGGTCAACCGACTATTGGCAACATCGCAGCTTGAACGCCTTGGTTACCAGGCAATTGCGGTTGCGAGCGGCGCCGAAGCACTGCTGATGATGGCCGACGAACCTCTGGATGCGGTCCTGATGGACTGGCACATGCCGGGCCTGGACGGGTTGGAGGCAACTCGCAAGTGGCGAGAACACTCCCAGCGGTCTGACTACGACGGGCCAAACCGGGATGTTCCGATCATTGCCGTAACCGCCAGCGCCCTGGCCTCAGATCGAAGTGAGTGTCTGGCAGCGGGAATGAATGACTACCTGGCCAAGCCCACCGGGCTGGAAGTGCTTGGCGCCTGCCTCCGCAAATGGTTGCCGTTTGTTGATGCCTCTTCGGCGGACCCGACATCCCGCGCCACGCCGCCCTCGGTGGACATCGACCCCGATCGGATTACCTCACTGCGCAACGACCTGGGCGCAGAAGCGGTTCACGCCGTTGTCACTGCATTTCTTGGGGACCTGCCCCAACGGGTCACCACCATGGAGAAGGCGCTTGCTGAAGGCGACCGGGCCGTGATCCGTCGCACGGCCCACACCGTGAAGTCTTCGGCTGCGCTGTTTGGCGCTGGACAGCTGGAAGCCGCGGCCGCCAGTTTGGAGTCGGCGGCCGCCGAGAGCGGTGAGCTCGATGCTCTGACTGAAGACTTCCTGAGGCTTGTCCCTTTGACCGCAGTCGCCCTCAACAAAGAACTTGCCTCAACCGCAAAGCTCGAAGGGAGCACATCGTGAAGGGGATCATTTTCAACGTGGTCGAGGAGGCGGTGACCGAGATGTATTCCGCGGACGTCTGGGATGATCTGTTGGATGCAGCCAACCTCGACGGGAGCTACACCGCAATCGAGAACTATGACGACGCAGAATTGCTGGCCCTGGTGGGTGCCGCCGTGGAAGCAACCGGGATTGGACCGGCCGAACTGGTGCCAATCCTCGGTCGGACCTCGTTCAAGTATCTGTCGGGCCGGTACCCGGAGTTTCTGGACGGCGTCGATGGCCTGTTCGATTTCCTGAAGTCGGTGGACACCATCATTCACCCCGAGGTCATGAAGCTGCACCCTCGTGCAACCCCACCCCGGTTTGGGTGCGAGCGGGTCTCGGATGACCGGCTCCGGGTGACCTACAAGTCCAATCGGTGCCTCGGCGCGCTGGCGGTTGGCCTGGTGCAGGGGGCCGCCGACCACTTTTGCGAACCGGTCGAGATTCAGGTCGTCTCCGGCGGCGGTGAGGCCGTGACGGTTCTGGACGTCTGCCGGGTCACTGTTGCCACGTGAGCGACAGTCCCATCGACCCGGCCGACGAGGTCCGGAGGCTGCAGCGTCGCCTCGACCGTGAACGGCGGGCGCGGCACAAGGCGGAGGGGTTTGCCGATCGCCGCATGCGGGAGCTCTGGTTGGCAGCGCAAGAGTTGAATCAGCGCGCATCTCAACGCACCGAAGAACTTGAGGCGGTGGTGTTGGAACGAGATGCCGCCACGGCGGCGGCGGCGTCGTTCCTGTCCAATTTGAGTCATGAGATGCGAACCCCGCTCAATGGCATGCTGGGCATGCTTGAGTTGTTGGAGTCCCACGTTCACAGCGAGCAGGGGGTTGCGCATCTCAACGGCGCTCGTCAGTCTTCGGAACGGCTGCAACATCTGATGCTTCGCCTCCTCAATCTTGTTGACCTTCGCTCCAATCGACTGTTGGTGCAGCCGGTGCCGGTGAAGCTTGGCGCGCTGCGAGATCAGCTGCTGGACAAGTGGCGGAGCCGGGCGTTGGCGTCGGGACACCTGCTGGTGGTTGAGTGCTTTGGCAATGACGACCAGATGTTCATGGTCGACGAAGAACGACTCATGCAGGTGGCGGACGAACTGATCCACAACGTTGTGCTGCATGGCACTGCCGGTTTGGTGTCGGTCGATTTGCGATGGGACGCGGACCTGCTGGAGCTCCGGGTCCACGACGCCGGTCCGGGATTCACCCTGCCGGAAGAGGCGACGCTCTGGGCCACCGTGACCCGGGCAGACCAGTCGCCGGGACGGGCCACCGAAGGGGCCGGGATTGGATTGGGGCTGGTCAAGGAGTTGGCTCAGGCCCTGGGCGGGAGCTTCACCATCACCAGTGCCGAAGGCACAGGTACTTTGGCCCGGGTTCAGGTCCCAGCAGGGGAAAAGTAACGGTCGGCTGACCTGACGTGGTCAAGGTCTCGGCCGCCTGGACCGACGACCCGGCGGTGACCTCGTCTGCATCTGTTCGTTCGGCCAGTTCAACTGCCAACTCCTCTGGCGACATCCGCCCGAGGCGGGTGGGCGTCATCAGCGCCTTCCCGCCGGGCCGGAACTCTCTGAACGAGTTCGGTTTCCATCTGGTGAGTCATATGGCCGCCAACGACGACATCGACCAGGTTGTCGTTTTCGCTGACCAGACAGACGCCGGGGTCCCCACCCCGATCGACGGCGTCGAACACCGCGTCAGCTGGCGATTCAACGATCCCGCCAACCCCACCCGGCTGCTCAAAGCGGTGCGACAGGCGCGCCTGGATGGCGTCCTGATCAATCTCCAGTTTGCCACCTTCGGTGACACCCGGATCGCTGGCGGTTTGGGACTGCTTACCCCGGCGCTGTTGTCCAAAGCGGGAGTCCCCACCGGGGTGATTCTGCACAACCTGGCCGACAACGTGGACATGGCCGACGCGGGGTTTGCCGACTCCAAGGTCATGGCCAGGTTCATGAGCGCAGCGGGTCGCGCGCTCACCCGCACCATCCTGCAGGCCGACTATGTGGCGCTCACGATCCCTCGCTATGTGGAGTTTCTTCAGCAGAGTTACGGGGCCACCAACGTCCTGCTCACACCGCATGGCAGCTTCGAAGAAATTGCCGAACCGCACTTCGGTATCCCCGATGGGCCGCGCAGAATTCTGGCCTTTGGCAAGTTCGGCACCTACAAGACGGTCGACGTGCTGGTCGATGCGTTCCGACTCCTGATGGCGCGCGGCTTTGAAGACGTGGAGCTGGTGATTGCGGGCACCGACAGTCCAAACTCACCCGGCTACCTGGCCGGGGTTCAGGCCGCATGCCAGGACCTGACCAACGTGGAGTTCACCGGCTACGTGGAGGAAGAGGACGTTGCACCGCTGTTCAGCGCTGCTGCGGTGACGGCGTTTCCCTATACGAGCACCACCGGCAGTTCCGGCGTGCTTCATCAGGCGGGTTCGTACGGCCGGGCCGCGGTGTTGCCGGCGATTGGCGACTTCGTGGAGGTGATTGAGGAAGAGGGATTTGTTGGCCAGTACTTCGAGCCGGAGAACGCCGAGAGTCTGGCTGACGCGCTGGCCAAGTTGCTGGAGGACAAGGGACTCACCGAGGAGCACGGTCGCCGGAATTATCTGGCCTCCACCGGAATTCCCATGGCCGAAGTGATCGACTGGCACCTGTTGCACCTGGGCGAGGCGATGCACCATCGCATTCGGACCACTGATCCCGGATGACCACTGGTTCGGACACCTCTGGCGCCTCGCTGATCCGAGGCGGTGGAATTCTGGTGGTCGCCACGATGGCGGCCAACGCAGGGAACTATCTGCTCAATGTTGTGCTCGGCCGCTGGTTGACCCCGGCCGAGTTTGCCGACGCCAACCTGATGGTCACCCTGATGCTGCTCATCACCGCAGTGGCGGTGAGCTTGCAACTGATTGGCGCGCGGTTTGCTGGTATCCATGCGGCCAATGGAGCGCCCGAACTCACCGCTTCGCTCGCTGCCTCGCTCCGACGTCGAGCGGCGTACGGAGGCGTTCTGGTGATGGCCATACTGGCGCTGGGCGCCACGACCTGGCGCGACTTCTTCAACTCTGAGAGTGCGCTCCCCTTTGTGATTCTGGGCCTGGGGATGCCGGCTTATCTGGTGCAGGCCGTCGGGCGGGGCGTCATGCAGGGCGAGCTCAACTTTGGTCCCCTCGCCGCCAGCTTCCTCTGGGAGATGGTGGCGCGGGTGGCGATCGGCGTGGTGTTGGTGGCCGCAGGGTTCGGTGTCAATGGCGCCACGGTCGCCCTCACGGTCTCCTTCCTGGTGACCTGGTTGGTTGTCCGCCGATCTGAAGACCGCAGTCGTGGCAATGCTGGACTGGTCATTGCGGCAGGACGCGAAGCCACCGCAACCATGTGGACAGCCGTGCGCCGATACAGCGCTCCGGTGGCCGTTCTTCTTCTGGGTCAGATCATCATCAACAACGGTGACGTCCTCATGTCCAAACGATTCCTGGAGCCGGACGCGGCCGGCGTCTATGCCGCCGTCGCTCTGGTTGGTCGGGCCGTCTTCTTCATGTCGTGGTCGGTGGCCACCACACTGTTCCCCGCAGCCACCCAGCGCGAGGAGTCCGGCGAAGAAACCGACAGTCTGCTGTACGGCGGACTGGCCGTGGTCGCTGTGCTGGGAACCGTCGCAACCTTGGGCGCCCGCCTCCTGGGTGGTCAGGTGCTGGGTCGGGTATTTGGCGAGGCGTATGGCGGGGTGTCTTCTGAGCTGTCCCAGTACGCGCTTGCAACCGCGGTGTTCGCCATGGCCAACCTGATTGTCAGTCATCACCTGGCGCTGGGCCGGGTCCGCGAGGCCGTGCTTCTGGTGGCAGGGGGCGTCGTGCAGACGGTGCTGCTCTACCTGGGCAGATCATCGGTGGACGGGCTGATTCGAGCCCAGATCGTGGCCATGTTCATTCTTTTGGTTGTGGTGTCGATAAGTCACATGAGTAGACGCCGGGAGGCGGTCGCCGCCGCTGGCCGCCGCCGCACCCTGAGTCGCAACCATCGACCGCGAGGAGCCTCCACATGAACCAGGACATGTCGGCCTACCGGCAGTGGGCGTCCACGCCGTTGGACGCGGTGGAATGGTCCATCGTGGTGCCGGCGTACAACGAGGCAATCCGGATCCTGCCGACGGTCGGCGCCATCTCGGCGCACATCAGCACGCTGGATACGCCATGGGAACTGATCGTGGCCGATGACGGGTCAACCGATGACACCGTGGCGCTGCTCAACGACCTCAACCTCGCCAACCTGCGGGTGCTGGAGGCGGAGTCCAACGGTGGCAAGGGGAGCGCGGTGCGGCGTGGCATACAAGCCGCTCGGGGCAACATTGTGCTCTTTGCCGACGCCGATCAGTCGACTCCCATCGAGCAGTTCGAACGTCTCCTGGCTGCCGTCAATGACGGAGCGGATGTGGCGATTGGTTCGCGAGGCAGTGATGGTGCCGAGGTGGTCAACAAGTCCGTCAGTCGTCGACTCTTCAGCTGGGGACTCAACCAGATTGTTCGACGCGGGTTTGGCGTTTGCGTGGCCGACTCCCAGTGCGGGTTCAAGATGTTCACTCAAGATGCGGCCCGGGAACTCTTCAGCCATCAGGTGGTCGATGAGTTTTCGTTCGATCTTGAGATTCTCTACCTGGCCGAGAAACGGGGCATGAAGATTGTGGAGATCCCGGTGGAGTGGATCGATGCCCCGGGGTCCACCGTTGACCCGGCCAAGGTCGCCGTCGAATTCCTGCGCGACATGGCGCGCATCCGAATGAACGATTTCCGCGGGGTCTATGTCAGCCCCAACCATGCCTGGCGATGACCACCACCGCGCGCCAGCCCGACCTGATTGGACCCGCTCAATGGACATAACAACGACCCTCGTGGAGGGACGGACCACGCTGGTGCTCAACGGTCGCTTCGACGCGCACGAGGGCCCGCAGTTCGAAGCCGAGTTTGCTGCGCTTTCTGCACATCTGACCGACCCGACCGGTGGTCCCGAGGGCGGCATCGTCAACTTTGATTTGGGTGAGGTTGGGTTCATCGACTCCTCGGGGCTCGCCCAACTGGTGCGGTGCCACAAGGCGCTCGCCGCCGCCGGCCACCAGATGCGCATTGTCGACATGTCCAGTGCGGTCAAGGTCATTCTGGAGATGACCAAACTTGACCTGGTCTTTGGCACCGCTGACCAGCCCGTGCCTTGACCGACGGCATGGCCGGTTCGGCCCTTATCGACGATCTGGCCCAGCGGCTGAACGAGTCCAATGACCGGCTGCTCGCGCTGTTTGATCTGGTCTCGGTGGAGGTTCGATCGCTGGACGCTTCCGAGCGGATCCAGCGGATCATCTCGGTGGCGCAGCGCCTGCTGAACGCCGACGCCATAGCGGTGAGTGGGCCATTCCCCGTGTCGACCGGGCGGGTCAACCCGGACGGCTACTGCCACAGCGAGTTTCCCGATGTTCATGATGGGCCGGCCATACGGGTTGACGTCGGTCGGTTCAGCTCGCCGTTTCTGTCACCGGAGAAGAAGTTGATCGGTGCGATGAGCAGCCTGATCAGCAACTCGGTGCGCTCCCATCAACTGCACGAACAGATGGTGGCGCAGGAGGTGGTGGGGCGAGAACATGAACTGGCCGCGCAGCTGGCTCAGGGCGTCTTGCCTTCGGCTGGCGACACCCCGTCGGTGGATGGGCTCAGCGTCTTTGGCGAAACTCGCCCCGCCAAGAGTGCCGGAGGTGACCTGTTCACCTGGGCCCTCGTTGACGGCGGGCTCGGATTTGCCGTTGGGGACGTATCCGGCAAAGGACTGCCCGCTGCCGTCCTGATGTCCACCGTGGTCAATGCGGTCAACGAGGCGTTCCGGAATCAACCGGCCGCCGGCCCCGAAACCGTGATGGAGGTGGTGAACCGTTGGGTGTGGCGGCTTCTGTCCGAGGCGGGCATGTTCGTCACCCTGATCATCGGTCGATTTGACCTGGCGACCCATACGGTGAGTTTGGTCAACGCCGGCCACAGCCCTGCGGTGTTTCAACTCCCGCCCGGCGAGGCGGACGGGGGGCCGGCTCGTCGCGTGCATGCCACCGCCCCTCCGGTGGGGATTCTGGCCGATATCAGTCCCAATGTCTGGAGTACGCGCATGGATGAAGGGTCGGTGCTTGTTGTGGGATCCGATGGCCTGACCGAGCAAATGGATCGACACGACGTGATGTTCGGCGAGGAACGTTTCGACAGACTGGTTTCCCAGGTCTCTCCCGTCCCGACAGCGGCAGAACTGGGCCGTCGCATCTTTGCCGCGGTGGATCTCCATGCCGGCGCAACAACCCAGGGCGACGACCGGACCCTTGTGGTACTCCGACGCGGCCTGACCCACGCCAAGCGGTCATGAGCCCCACGCCGACGCCGGACCCAAACCTGCCACCACTGACGTTGGCCGGTGAGCTGAAAGCCATCCGGGATGTCACCGCGTGGCTGCACGAGGTCCTGAGCAAACTGATGCCGGCCAACAAGGTTGAAGACACGGCGGGGTCGGTCGAGTTGGCACTCGTGGAGTTGGCCACCAACTCAGTGGTCCACGCGTGCGCCAGCAAGGTCAGCCTTGAGGCCGCGGCGGGTCCAAACTCGCTGACCGTTGTGCTGCGGGACGACGGTGTTCGCTTCGATGCCGACGAAGTAGCCGCACCAACACCGGATGTGCCGCAGGTCCACGGCTATGGCTTGATGCTCGTTGAGCAGCTCACCGAGGATCTGGTCTACTCGCGCCACGGTGACCAAAACGAGTGGCGGGCCGTGTTCGCCCTGGAGGACTCCTGAGGCCAACGCCCCATCCAGGGTCGATACCCGCGAAAGCGGGGTTGTCCGGATGGACCAAATGAGTCCTGTGCAAGCCCTCGGAGTTCAGTGCCGGGCGAAAGTTCCCGAGCCACTGGATTGTGATCCACCCGCAATCATCCGATTCAAGCACCATCGATTCCAGCGATGCCACCACTTCCACGGTTTCGACCGACTCCCCCAGGCGGCGCCAACGGGACGCCGTGCCCGGTCTTCGGTCGGGCACCGATGCCGAACGACCGGCTCCCATAACGACCGTGGTGGTCTCAGGTCGGCTGGACGCCTTGGCGGCGTCAAGGCTGCGTGGCGAGGTCTCCAACCTTCTGGACGAAGGCGTCATCAGAATTGTTGTTGACCTCACCGATGTCACCTTCGTTGACAGCGCTGGCCTTGCCGCATTGGCCGGCGGAATGAAGCATGCCCGAGCGGCAGGCGGTGACCTGCGGATCGCCCGCTCACCTCATCCTGATGCCGCCCGTATCTTCCGCCTGACCCGCTTTGACCAGATCTTTCGCATGGCGGAATCGGTCGACTCGTTGGTCGCATCCTGGTAATGCCAGAACCGGCCGCTCCGCTTTCCATCCTGGTCGTCGACGACGACCCGGTGGCCCGTCTCCTGACCCGACACATGCTGGAGCCCGAAGGGCACACCGTGGTCGATGTCGCCAGCCCCGTCGCGGCCCGGGAGGCGTTGGACGCGCAGTCGTTCTCACTCATCTTGTGTGACTTTGAGATGGGGGAGGAGAACGGCCTTGACCTGTTGGCCAGCCTTGGCTCGAACCATCCGCCGTTCGCGTTGCTCACCGGGGTGATGGACCGAAAGCGTCTTGCCAGCGACGCGACCGATGAAGAGGACGAGGCGATGATCCACTCCGCAGGGGTGATGGGGTTTTTGTCCAAACCGGTATCCACCGACGAGCTTCGAGCGCTCGTCAACCAGTTGGCCAATGCCTGAAGCGATTGGGTTGCTGGTCGCGCTGATCCGGCGCCCGTGCCGGGGCGACCTACAGTCGCGCCATGGCTCGCGACATTCTCAACCCGAACCGTCCCTTCACCGTGCTCGAAGTTGAGGTGAGTGACAGCGGTGTTGCCACGGCCACTGTGAACGCGCCACCGATCAACGTCATGACGGCGAAGCTGATGTTCCAGCTGTCAAACTTTGCGCAATGTGTGCGTGACGACCCGGGGGTACGGGTTGCGGTTCTGCGCAGCGCGGACCCGGACTTCTTCATCGCGCACTTCGATGTGCAGCTACTGCTCGACAGTCGGCGCCAGGGCGAGGCGGAACGAGCAGAGACGCCCAACCAGTTTCACCAGATGTGCGAGCTGTTCCGGACCTCGCCGAAGCCGACGATCGTCGAGATCGCCGGGCGGGTTGGCGGTGGTGGGAATGAACTGTCGATGGCGTGCGACATGCGCTTCGGCGCGCGGGGCAGAACGATCATCAATCAGATGGAAGTGCCGCTGGGGATATTGCCGGGCGGCACGGGTACCCAGCAGATGCCGCGCCTCATCGGGACGGGTCGGGCGATGGAGGTCATTCTCGGCGGCGACGACATCGACGCTCAGACGGCGGCGGAGTGGGGCCTGTTGAATCGGGCGTTGGCTCCGGAGAAGCTCCGGCCCTATGTCGATCGCCTCGCCAACCGGATCGCATCCTTCCCTCCTGAGGCGGTGGCGCGCGCCAAGGCCTCCATTCTGTTGGCGGGCGAACTGCCGTTGGCGGAAGGCATGGTGGAGGAGGCGTACCTGTTTGAGCAGACCATGCGGTTGCCGGGCAGCCGGGCGCGAATGGAGGCCTTCCTCGCACGCGGCGGCCACACCCGCGATGGCGAGATGCAGATGGGCGACCTGGCAATGAACCTTGACCCGGACGAACCCTCGTGATGACGCCACCGACGGTCCAGGTGCTCACACCTAACGCTTGAAGCGGTCGGGTCCTATCAACGGCAGTGCCTGCTCCCGGTACGGGCCGGGGCCAATCCCGCCGGTGTTGTCCCAACGTTCGATGTTCCGGTACGGCGGCGTGAAGGCGATCTTCTGCAGCGGCTTCGACTGGCGGATGGCAAAGGCAACAATGGCGCCGAAGACGAAGCCGCCCACGTGGGCCAACCACGCCACACTTGAGTCGCTGCCGGTGAAGAACTGGCTCACAAACCAGATGCCCAACGCCCACTTGGCGGAAATATCTTTCAACACCATGATGATCCAGCTGCGGATTGGCGCTTCGGGATACCAGACCACATAGGCGCCCATCACGGCGGCGATCGCTCCAGACGCGCCGACCACCGGGATGGTCGAGTCGGGGTCCACAACGATGTGGGCAAACGAGGCGGCCAGTCCACCGAGCAGGTAGAAGGCCAGATATTTCACATAGCCCAGACGGTCTTCGATGTTGTTGCCAAAGATCCAGAGGTAAAGCATGTTGCCGCCCAGGTGCATCCACCCGGCGTGCATGAACATCGAGAACAGCAGGGACGTCCAGATCAGCTTGCCGCTGTAGGGCTGATTGGTATCGGGCGCGTCACCGTTGAGGTTGCAGGCGTCATCGGAATAGGGCGGATAGAACGTCTGGTCGATCTCGTCCTGGGTCAGCGGTCGCCCTTCGGTGATCTCACACGGAATGGCCGCGTTGGCCAGCGTGAAGTCGACTTCGCTGTTGGCCGGATCGGTGGAGCCCTGCAGGAAGATGAAAACAAAGATGTTGAGCGCAATGAGGACCCAGGTCACGTACCCCTTGCGGTAGGTGGGGTTCTCATCTTTGAGCGGCATCAGCACGTTGGCAACGGTACCCAGCCTCGGCAGAGATGAGAATGTAGCAATCTGCTACACTGTGTGCATTTAGGGAGTGGCTATGGCAACAACATCACCAATCCGAATCGACGACGAGATTCACGCGTCGGCAAAGCTGGTGGCCGAAGTCCAGAGTCGCAGCACCGCTCAGCAGATCGCGCATTGGGCTCGCATCGGGCGCGAGGTGGAGTCGTCCGCCAGCGTTTCGCACGTCAGAATTGCTGAGGTTCTCAGCGGCCGTCGCAAGTACGACGAGTTGGACAGCGAAGAGCAGGCTGTGGTGCGCGCGGAATGGGGCGAACGGGCAGCTCAACGACGGTCGGCGTTGAATCTGGCCGTGGTGTTCGCCGAGCAGGGCCGATCCTGGGTTGAGCTTGACGACGACGGAACGGTCGTGCATCAGTTGGGGACGAGCGACCAGGCCTGATAGCGGAGCGCCCTGATGTCGGACCCGGTACTCCACGTCATCGCTGGACCAAACGGCGCTGGCAAGACAACGTTCTTCCGCTACATCCTCGAACCAGCCACCAAGCTGGAGTTTGTCAATGCCGACGCGATCGCTGAAGATCGATGGCCCGATGATGCAGAAGCACATGCGTCCGAGGCCGGGGCGATTGCGGCGGCTGAGCGGGCCCGCCGTTTGCAAGCCCGGACGTCATTCGTTGCTGGAACAGTCTTTTCTCACGAGTCGAAGGTCGAACTTGTCGAAGATGCTCGTTCACACGGCTATCTGGTCACACTTCACATCATCATGATTCCTGAGGACCTGGCAGTTGCGCGGGTGGCGAGTCGGGTTGAGGATGGCGGTCATGGCGTGGCCGAGCGCAAGGTTCGCGATCGTCACCAACGTCTATGGGCGCACCTGCGCCGCGCGATCGACAAAGCCCACGAAGTCCACATCTACGACAACAGCAAAGCGGTGACGCCGTTCACCCTGGTTGCGACCTATCGGGATGGAGCGTTGACCGCCACAACCGCTTCGTGGCCGGAGTGGACTCCGCCCGAACTCAGGGAGCCGCCGCCGGAAGCCTGACGGGGATCGTTAGCCCAGGCGGGTCGTGAGCGTAGCGATGCCGTCGCCGGTGAGACTGTCGACCGCTTCTTCGCGGCCCCACATGGCATGGGCCAGGTCCCGGGCCGGCCCACTCACCACGGGTCCGTCAGGTTGTCGGCGAAGAGTTCGGTCTGACCGGCCTTGTCGCCGGTCAGCCAGTGAGGCGTTGTTGGTGAGGTTCAGAGAGGCCGTGGCGTCGGTCAGCGGGTCGACCGTGCCGTTCATCGTCACCCGTTGCAGACCTTTGTATGCGTTGCATACCAGCAGGTCGTCGCCGTACAGCTCAATACCCAGCGGACGGCCCCCAACATTGGTCAGCGTCTCGGCCTTTCCACTGCTGGTGATCTCGAGGATTGAACCGTCCTCGGTGCCGGTGAAGACATCACCGCGCCAAACTAACCGAGCCGTTCACTCCGTTCACTCCCGACCTTTTCGCCTGGCGGTAAAACGCCCAGAAACGTTGGGTGACTAGGGTGAGGCGATGGCAGCAGCGGCGCGACGGCGTCTGGATCAGGAGCTTCTGCGCCGGGAAATGGTGGAGAGCCGGGAGCAGGCTCGCACGCTGATTGTGAGCGGTCACGTCACCGTGAATGGCGCGCCCACCACCAAGCCGGCCCGGCAGGTCACCGCCGGCGATGCCATCGTGGTTCTGCAGCCGCCTCGATTCGTGGGGCGCGGTGGGCACAAGATGGAAGGCGCACTGGACGCATTCGATCTGGAGGTCACGGGGGCGGTTTGTCTGGATGTGGGTTCGTCCACGGGCGGATTCACCGACGCGTTGCTCCAACGCGGCGCGCGTTCGGTTGTGGCGGTTGATGTGGGTACGCATCAGCTTCACGAACGGTTGCGCGCCGACGTCCGAGTTGACGTTCGAGAACAGACCGACATTCGCTCGGTTGCTGTCGAAGAGATGAAGCCGCTGGCCGACGTCGTCGTATGCGACGTGTCCTTCATCGGACTGGATCAGGTGCTGCCCACGATGCTGGCCTTGTGCACGCCAACAGCGGACCTGGTGCTGCTCATCAAGCCGCAATTCGAGGCGGGTCGCCAGGAGGTCAGCAAAGGCCGCGGAGTGATTCGGGATCCGGCTATCTGGGCCCGGGTGTTGGAAGAGTCGGCCCAGGCCGTGCACACCTTCGGTGGCCGGGTGGTCCAGGCGTGCGTGTCACCACTGAAAGGCGGAAGTGGCAACGTGGAGTTCTTCTTCCATGTACAGCCCGCGTCCGGTGACCGCACCGACGCCGACGGGGATGCGCTGGTCGCAGGATTTGATTCAGAAGCACTTGCCGCGGCAGCCGACGATCTACCCTGACCCCGTGGCCGTCATTGCGCTCAACATCCATGACTCGCGTACGGACGCGGTGAGCGAGGCGCGCGTCCTGGCGGACTGGCTGGCCAACGCCGGACACGAACTACGAGAAGTGCCATCACTGTTCAGCGAAGAGGGCGAGCGTCTCCTGGCCGATTCGGCCGAACACGATCAGTTGGTGAACGGTCTTGACCTGATGGTCTCGCTCGGCGGCGACGGTTCCATGCTCCGCTCGGTCAACCTGGTGGCCGATGCCGGTGTGCCGGTGCTCGGCGTCAACTTCGGCAACATGGCCTACCTGGCCGAGATTGAAGCCGACGGCCTCCAGTCGGCGGTGGCCCGGTGCCTGAATGGCGAACACACCATTGAAGAACGCATGCGAGTGGCGGCGCAGGTGGAGCGGGTGGACGGCTCGGTGGAGGAGTTGGGCTCGGCCCTGAACGAGGTTGTTGTTGAGAATCTTGAGAGCGGCCGTACGGTCAGGCTCGAACTCACCATCGACGACGACCGCTTCACCACCTACAACGCCGATGGCGTGATTGTGGCCAGCCCCACCGGGTCCACGGCCTACTCACTGTCAGCGCGGGGTCCTATTGTCGCTCCTACCCATGAAGCCATCATCGTCACGTCCGTTTCGCCGCACATGCTCTTTGACCGATCCCTGGTCCTCAGCCCCCATTCCCGTGTCCAGCTCCTGGTTCGGCCGGACCGGCAGGCGTCGGTGGTATTGGATGGTCGTCAGCTGGCGGCGCTGGAACCCGGAGATCAGGTGGTGTGCACCCGTTCACCGCATCCGGGGCGCTTCGTGGCCTTCGGCCCCCGTGACTTCCTTGGGGTCCTCAAGGACAAGTTTGGTCTGGCAGATCCAGACGCCGATGACTGAAGGAGCCACCCATGCTGGTTGAGTTGGCCGTCCGAAACCTGGGCGTCATTGAAGAAGCGTGCATCCTCCTGGGACCGGGTCTCATCGCTCTTACCGGCGAAACCGGCGCCGGTAAGACACTCATTACCGAATCGGTGCTGCTGCTGACCGGCGGACGAGCTGATCCGTCGCTGGTCAGAACCGGTGCCGGCGAGGCGGAAGTGGAAGGTCGTTTTCTGCCCCCCGGCGACGATGCGGAAGAGATTGTGGTGCGCCGGGTGATACCCGCCGATGGGCGGTCGCGGGCGTACCTGGACGGTCGGCTTGCCACGGCGTCAGCGTTGACTGATGCGGTGGGGGATCTGATTGACCTGCACGGTCAGCATGGGCATCATCTTCTTCTCCGCCCTCCGGCACGACGGGCGGCCGTGGACCGGTTTGGCAAGGTGGACCTCGCTGAACTCCGGGAGGCGCGTTTGGCGGTGCGGGCGGCCGAAGCTGAGCTTGATGAGCTGGGCGGCGACGACCGGGCGCGGGCCCGAGAGATCGAACTCCTGGCGTTTCAACTCGAAGAACTGGAAGCGGCGGGGCTGGGTGATGCTGATGAGGATGATCGGCTGATTGCGGAGGAGGGTCTGCTCGGCGACTCGTCGGCGCACCGAGAAGCAGCCATTGGTGCCAGTTCACTCCTGGGCGCCGACGGCGTTGTGGGCGATGGACTGGCTCGGGCACTGGGATTGATCAAGGACCGTGACCCTTTCAGCGCGGAGGGGGTCCGGGTGCAGTCGTTGCTGGCTGAAGCGCTGGATGTCGCCGCCGAGCTGCGGGGCGCAGCGGAGACCATCCAGGATGATCCGGCGCGGCTGGTTGCGGTGGGGGAACGCCGCCGACTGCTCAGTGAACTACGCCGCAAATACGGCGCCTCGCTGGCCGACGTTGTGGCCTACCGGGAGGACGCAGCCAAACGGTTGCAGACCTTGCGTCGCTTTGATGAGCGGGCCCAGGTCATCGACGCGGAGATGGAACGGCTGCGCGACGCGGAGAGAGTTGCCGCGGCCGCGGTTGGTGCCGCTCGTCGGGCGGCCGCTCCCCAGTTGGCCAGGAAGGTACAAGCTCGGCTTCGGGATTTGGCGCTGCCAAAGGCGCAAATCGAAGTGAGCGTGGGGGAGGACCCGGGCGACGATGTCGACTTCCTGGTCTCCATGAACCCCGGCTTGGCGCCCGGTCCAGTCGCCAAGGTGGCGTCGGGCGGTGAGCTGTCCCGGGTGATGCTGGCGCTCCAGCTGGTGGTGGCCGAAGCTCCGCCCACGATGATCTTTGATGAGGTCGATGCCGGCGTTGGTGGTCAGGCGGCCACCGCGGTGGGTCAGGCCCTGCGGGAAGTGGCGGTCGGCCGTCAGGTCCTGGTGGTCACCCACCTGGCCCAGGTGGCGGCGTGTGCCGACAATCATGTCCACATCTCCAAAGGCGAATCACCGGACGGCCGGGCGCTCACCACTCTGGTCGATCTTGACCAGGCGGCCCGGGTGGTGGAACTCTCCCGCATGCTTTCCGGTTCCCCCGACAGCCAGACCGCCCAGTCTCATGCCGCCGAGCTCCTCCACCAGTCCCAAAGCGCACAATAGTGATGTCGAGCGAGCTGACATGACGACAGGCTGGGTGCAACGTGCTGCCCGCGGTGTCACCGAGTTTTCCACAGGCCCGGTTCCCGCATCGCGCCCCCGACCCGCGATAGCCTGAAATCCCGTGACCAAGCACATCTTCGTGACCGGCGGCGTGGCCAGCTCTTTGGGCAAAGGATTGACCGCCTCATCCCTGGGCCGACTGCTCAAAGCCCGAGGTCTTCGGGTAACGATGCAGAAGCTCGATCCGTACATCAACGTGGATCCCGGGACGATGAATCCGTTCGAGCACGGCGAAGTTTTCGTCACCGATGACGGCGGCGAAACCGATCTTGACCTCGGTCACTACGAACGCTTCGTTGACGAGAATCTCTCTCGGGAATCCAACGCCACCACCGGATCGGTGTACTCCGCGGTGTTGGCCGCAGAGCGCCGAGGCGACTACCTGGGCAAGACCGTGCAGGTCATTCCGCACATCACCGACGAGATCAAGAGCCGCATCGCTGCCCTCAAGCGCGATGACATCGACGTGATCATCACCGAAATCGGCGGCACGGTCGGCGATATCGAGATCCTCCCGTTCCTCGAAGCCATCCGCCAGCTCCGACTGGACGCTGGCCGGGACAACGTCGCCTACGTGCACGTCACGCTCATTCCCTTCATTGGCCCCAGCGGTGAACAAAAGACCAAGCCCACGCAGCACTCGGTCACCGAGCTGCGCAGTCGAGGTATTCAGCCCGACGCCATTGTGTGTCGCAGCGAGGCCCCCATCTCTGATGACCTCAAGCGCAAGATCAGTCGGCTCTGCGACGTCCCCGTCAATGCGGTCGTCAACGCCCCGGACGCGGACTCGCTGTACGAAATCCCGCTCATCCTTCACGACGAAGGTCTTGACAGCGCCGTTTGTGACCTGCTGAGTATTCTTGGCGAACCCGACCTCACTGAGTGGGAGGGGCTGGTCGACAAGGTCCGCAACCGGCATCGCAGCGTCAAAATCGGCATCGTTGGCAAGTATGTGTCCTATATCGATGCCTACCTGTCTGTTACCGAAGCCCTGCACCATGCCGGCATCCACCAGAGCGCCACAATCGACATCGACTGGATCGAAGCCCAGGAAGTCGAAGGCTTGATGGCCGAGACTCGCCTCAAGGACCTTGACGGCATCGTGCTTCCCGGTGGCTTCGGCGAACGGGGCATCGAAGGCAAGATTGCCGCCGCAAACTTTGCCCGCGAAAACGGGATTCCCTGTCTGGGCCTGTGTCTGGGTTTGCAGGTCATGTGTATTGAATACGCCCGCAACGAAATGGGCATGGCCCGGGCCAACTCCACCGAGTTTGATCCCAGCTCACCAGACCCGGTCATCGACCTCATGGAAACCCAGCAGGGCGTGACCGAACTGGGTGGCACGATGCGCCTTGGTGCCTACCCGGCCAAGCTCGCCCAAGGCTCCCAGGTCGCCGAGATTTACGGCGACGAAGTGGTCTATGAACGGCACCGCCACCGCTACGAATTCAACGCCAAGTATCGCAACCGCTTCGAAGATGCCGGCTTGCGCTGTTCAGGTGATTCGCCCGACGGCCATCTGGTGGAATTTATCGAGCTGCCCGGGCACCCGTTCTGGGTCGCAACCCAGGCGCACCCTGAGCTCAAGAGCCGTCCCAACCGTCCGGCGCCGCTGTTCCGAGCGCTGGTCGCCGCGGCGCTGGATCGATGCGAAGGCCGCAACCCGCACCTGCTCAACCCGCAGCTTCTTGACCAGGATGCTCGATCGCTGGAAACCGAGCGCTGATTTCCCGTGGCTGACGCCACCGATCCGGTCTTCACGCCAATGAACGAAGAGCTGATCCACCAGGGGTTTGTGATTCGAACCACCAACGTGACCATCAAAGCGCCCGACGGCTCCGTGGTCAATCGTGACGTCGCCCGGCACCCCGGCGCAGTGGCGATCGTGGCGGTGCACGACAACCACATCATCATGGTGCGGCAATACCGGGCGCCGGTGAACCAGTACATGCTGGAGATTCCGGCTGGCCGCCTGGACGTCCCTGGCGAAGACCTGGCAACCGCGGCGCGGCGGGAGCTGGTTGAAGAGATCGGCTTTGACTGCGAAGCGCCAGAACTGCTGGGGTCCTTCTGGAATTCGGCCGGGTTCTGTGACGAACTGACCCACGTGTATCTGGCGCAGAATCTCATCGCCACTGATCGGGCATCGGACGGGGTGGAGGAGGAGTTCATGGAAATTCTTCGCTACCCGGTGGCGACCGCGGCATCCATGACCACCAACGGCACCATCACCGATGCCAAGTCCTTGCTGGGACTGATGTGGGCCCTGCCCAAGCTGACGAACCCGTAGCCCCCTCGCCGCGGCCGCTGCCGCTGCCGCTGGAGGTCAATGAGTTTCTGGCGTGGATGCAAGTCGAACGCGGACGTTCTCCCCGCACGATCGAGGCCTACACCCGGGATCTGCGCAACTACGTCGCCTGGCTTGAACACAACACCCTGAGCGTCGGCACCGCCGGCGAAGCCGACCTCATACGCTGGCTTCAGGAACTTCGCGGCACCGGCAAGGCGGCGTCAACGGTGGCCCGGGCGGTGGCTGCTGTGCGCTCGTTCCACCGGTTTGCCGCGGCTGAGGAACTGCTGGTCGGAGATCCCACCGCCGGTGTGGAAGTTCCCCGGGTGCCCATGGGGCTGCCCAAGGCGCTCACCGAAGCCGAGGTCACCGAGCTGTTGGAAGCCGTTGACGGTGACACCCCGGCTGACCGTCGGGACCGGTCCATGTTGGAAATGCTCTACGGCTCCGGGGTGCGGATCTCGGAACTGGTCGGCCTCTCCCTGGCCGACGTTGATGTTGAGGCTCGCCTCATGCGGGTGATGGGCAAAGGGTCAAAGGAGCGCATCGTGCCGATTGCTTCGTTGGCTTTCGAGGCGCTGATCGAATGGTTCTCGCCCGGCGGGCGAGCAGAGTTGGAGCCGGCGTCCTGGGCGGACCGCGACGCGTCCGAAGCCGTGTATCTGAACCAGCGGGGCGGCCGGCTGAGTCGACAGGGAGCCTGGGGCGTGGTGAAGAAGTACGGAGCCCAGGTTGGCCTTGGTGCGCGTCTGTCGCCGCACGTGCTCCGTCATTCCTGTGCCACCCACATGCTTGATCATGGGGCCGACATTCGCACCGTGCAGGAGCTTCTGGGTCACGCTTCCATCACGACCACCCAGATCTACACCAAGGTCAGTCAGGAACGGCTCTTTGAGGTGCATCGAAAGGCGCACCCCCGCAACACGGTGTGAGTATTCGTACACTTGTGGGGTGATTGTCGCTCCGCCCCACGTCCAACATCTGGTGAAGCGATTCGTCGGGTCACTGTCCAGCAGGCCCCCGGCCGTGTCGGACCAGGAGTGGCTCTTGTCGCTGCTGAATCCCCGCGAGGTTGCCTTGTTCAGCGCCATGAGTGCTCCCGACCGGCGCCACGCCGTGGAATGCGCGCTGGCGGCGCGTGATCTGCTTGGGTCCAACGCCACCGACGTGTTGATTGTGGCTTCTGCCCTTCACGATGTGGGCAAGACCGAAGCCGATCTGGGAACCTTTGGTCGGGTTGCCGCCACGTTGTTGGCCAGAGCGTTTCCCGTCGGCCGGATCCAGGCGTACGGCCATCATCCTCTTCTGGGGGCGGAGCGGCTGACGGTCGCGGGCAGCGCGCCCGAGGTGGTGGCATGGGCTCGGGAACACCACCTGCCCGTGGAAAGGTGGACGTTGCCCGAAGCGGTCGGCCGCGCCCTGGCCGAAGCCGATGGAGAGCCGGTTACGAACTCATCGGGGCCTTCTCCCGCGTGAGTTCATCCAGAACCACCAACATCAGCGCAGCCCACGTGAACAGGAAACCAATCCACCGGTCCATGGCGACGGCTTCATTGAGGTAGAGCCAGCCCACCAGGAACTGGCTGATCGGATTCAGGTACGCCAACAGCCCCACGACGGTCAACGACACTTCACGGGCCGCGGAGGCGAACAAGACCAGCGGCACCACGGTGGCTGCGCCCGTGCAGAGGATGAGGAACCATGTCCACAGTGACCCGTCGCCGCTCACCGGTTCCACCTGTTGGCTGGCGATGATGAGGCTGGCAACGGCAAACGGTGCCACGATGCCGATCTCCACGGTGAGCCCATCGATGGCGCCCCACGGTCCCTGTTTGCGAACCAATCCGTAGAGGGCAAAGGACGCCCCAAGGATCAGCGCAACCCAAGGCAGGCCGCCCTGCCGGATGAGAATCCAACCGATGCCGATGGTGGCCAGCACGATGGCGATGATCTGAAGGCGCCGAAGGCTTTCGCCAAGAACAACCACGCCCAGCGCAACGCTGAACAGCGGCATCAGAAAGTAGCCAAGCGACGCCTCCACGGCTCGCTCGTTGGCCAGCGCCCAGAGAAAGACGGCCCAGTTGGTGGAGATCATGGCTGATCCGGCCAACCCGTAGACCACATGGCGGCGGCTCAGATTCCGGAACGGAAATTCTCTCCGCGCCAGCCATACGAGACCGAGGGCGGCCATGCCCATGCTGATTCGCCACCCCAGCTGGTGGACCGGTGCCACGCTGGCCAGCTCCGTCCAGAAGACTGCGCTCACACCCCACCAGAGGTAAGCGAGAATGACAAGGAATGACGCACGGCGCATGAGCGCCACACTGTACGGCTGCGGGGGGCGAGCAATCCGCTATCCACTCCGGGCCTTTCCAACCCAACGTCGGCCCATGGAGACGCCGGCGAACGCCACGGGCCGGCTCGGCGCGCAAACGCGCTGACCGACGCTTCGATGACCACCCGCTTCGGGTCGGCCTCGGGTCAGCGGGCCAGTACCCGCAAGGTCGATGCCAACTCTTCGCGTTCCACGCAGCAACCGCGGAGCCAGCGATCCCCGGTGGACCGATCCAGGGCGCCTCGACCATGGAGCATGCGCCGGTTGTCAAAGCCCAACATCTCACCGGCCTTGAGGTTGACCGTGACCACAAACTCGGGTGCTTCAGCCAGGGCAATGGCGACGCGTCCCAATGGGTGCGCCCGCAGCCATCCGGGGTGATAGGTGCTCGTGTCCACGGGTCCGTCGGACCACCACACGGCGAGTCCACCATCACCATGGGGTTCGGCCCGAGTGATGCTGAGGTCTGCTGGAATGTCGGTCAGCTGAAGCTGTTGCTCCCGGCTCACCGGGTGGGTGGTCACCGGCTCCGGACTGTTCTCCCGAAGCACAGACGATGATGGTCGGTGATCTCTCCGTCATCCCAGGTGACCCGAACGCCGCCACTCAGCAGCTGCGCGTCAGCCACCCGATGCTCAATCGGATAGCTGGCAAAGTCCGGCAGCAGGTAGGTCTCCATCGTCTGCGCACGATAGTGGCCGGCCGCTACCCTGAGCCGTTATGTCTGAATCGGCCAACGCAGGCGAAGAGGCTGCTCGGCGGCGTACCTTCGCCATCATCTCCCACCCCGATGCGGGCAAGACCACCCTTACCGAAAAGTTCCTGCTCTACTCCGGCCAGCTGACCGCGGGCGCCGGCTCGGTCAAGGCCAAAGGTGATGGCCGCAGCGCACGCTCTGACTGGATGGAACTGGAGCAGCAGCGTGGCATCTCCATCAGTTCAACGGTGATTCGGTTCGAATACCGGGACCGATTTGTGAACCTGCTGGACACGCCCGGTCACAAGGACTTCAGCGAAGACACGTTCCGCGTTCTGGCGGCCACCGACGCGGCCATCATGGTGCTCGATGGCTCCAAGGGCATTGAACCGCAGACTCGACGATTGTTCGAAGTGTGTCGGGAGCGCGATGTTCCCATCGTGACCTTCATCAACAAGTGGGACCGGCCCGGCCGGGACCCCTTTGAGCTGCTGGACGAGATTGAAGAGCAGCTGGTGCTGGAGCCGGTCCCGGTGACCTGGCCGGTGGGCCAGTCCGGCGACTTCCGAGGCATTCTTGATCGGCGAGATGGCGAATTCACCCGCTATACCCGCACGGCGCGCGGCTCGGCCATGGCGCCCGAAGAAGTCGTGGATCCGGAACGGGCGGCCGCCGAAGAAGGCGATGCGTGGACTGACGCCGCCGAGGGAATCGAGCTGCTGGATGGCATTGGTCGGGAGTTTGATCGCAAGCGTTTTGAGGCCGGCGACCTGACCCCGGTGTTCTTCGGGTCCGCCCTGACCAACTTCGGGGTGGGCAAGCTTCTGGACGCGGTGGTGGATCTGGTTCCGGCGCCTTCAGCTCGCCCCGACATCGAAGGAGCGCCCCGGGCCGTGGACTCACCGTTCAGCGCCATCGTGTTCAAAGTGCAAGCCAACACCGACAAGTCCCACCGCGACCGTATTGCGTTTCTCCGGGTCTGTTCCGGCCGGTTTGAGCGCGGCATGGTGGTCACCCATGGCCCAACCAACAAGCCCTTCGCCACCAAGTACGCCGCGTCGGTCACCGGCCAGGATCGAGAAACGTTGGATGAGGCATGGCCCGGCGACGTGATCGGTCTGGTCAACGCCAACGGTTTTCGCGTGGGCGACTCGGTCTACAACGACCCCGCAGTGACCTGGCCCGAGATGCCGATGTTCGCCCCGGAGTACTTCCAGGTGGCGCGTCCCGCCGACACCTCAAAGTTCAAACAGTTCCGATCGGGCATCACCCAGTTGGACGAAGAAGGCGTGGTGCAGGTCCTCCGCGTCCGAGATGTTGGCGATCAGGCGCCGATCTTTGCGGCGGTTGGACCGTTGCAGTTTGAAGTGGCGCGGCATCGGCTGGAGAACGAGTTTGGAGCGCCAGTGAACCTGGCGCCGACCAGCTGGAACGTTGCCCGACTCACCGACGCCGAATCGGTTCCACTGCTTCGCGGCTTGCGCGGCGTCGAGATTGCCGAACGGGCCGACGGCACGATCATGGCGCTCTTCGAAACCGCGTTCCGGGTCCGCCAGATCGAAGCCGACAATCCCGACATCACCCTCACCCGCATGATGGCCGACGCCAACGCCGACGCCATCTGGCGCCGCTGAATCTGCGGATGGGCGCAGGACCGCCCTGCGGCCAGACTCGAAAGTGCAACCGGCAGGGCGGTTTGTTTCACCGATGGTGGACCATGGTTCTATCGGGCCGGTTGGTTGCCGTTGCCGCACATCATGAGCTCCGCCGTTGCACTGGTTGAAGGCGTCGGCCAGGAGTGAAACTGCACACCGTTGACGGCCGTCACCATCGCAGCGCTCAAAGCGCGCTGAGCACCATCAGCACCGTGACAAATAGTCGGGTTGGGTTCACCAGCGCGCGTGCGGTCCGGCTGGCGTTGTCTGAAGACAACATGGGTTCCTCCTCTACGGCGGCTCCGTGCCGCCAGTTGCCCTTTGGACGCTGGGGTGGCGAAGATTCGTCCCAGAAATCGCGTATTTCTGACCTGCTCCCGCACACGACGAAACTCGGACCGGGAGCGGCCAGCCGGTCCGAGCTTCGTCGCCGTGGTGGGTTTGAATGAAGCGGCGGGGTGAGGAGGGGGGTCCACCCGACCGTCGCGAAGCAGGATCTACCGCTCTTGATCCGGTGTACGGGACAGATTGTTCTTCACCCGATTGCGTGGACAGCGGTCCACTCGGGGCGGTCCATCGGCGTTGCTCCGAGGACGTCGGCCGCCATCTGCGCCGTGATCATCACATCACCCTGGTCGGCGAAGCCCGCGTCTTCGGTCAGACCATTCTCGCCTTGCACCGACGCGGTGGGTTGCTCATCATGCTCGAAGTTCATGTCGGCAGCTTTGATGAGCGGTCTGACGCTCCGGTGTCGAAGAGATGAACAGCAGAACCTCGCCGCGTGAATCCTCGCGGAACGAGCGCGATTCGTTTGTCGACCGCCGGCTCAGCGGGGGAGAAGACCCATGGCGTTGCGGGCCCGTTCCAGGGTCGCGTTGGCCACGGTGTTGGCCTTTGCGGCACCGGCCTGAAGAATCCGAAGGGTCTCGGCCGGGTCGGCGGCAAGCTCGTTGTAGCGCTCCTGAATGGGGCGGACCATCTCGACCACCGCTTCACCGGTGGCCACCTTCAGGTCGCCGTAGCGCTCGTACCCTTCGCCGACGGTTTTGGGGTCGCCATTGGTCACTGCGGCGAGAATCGACAACAGGTTGGAGACCCCGGCCTTGTTCTCGGGGTCGTAGTAGACCTCGGTGTCGCTGTCGGTGGTGGCCCGCTTGAACTTCTTCTCGATGGTCTTCAGATCATCCATGACCAGGACCGTTCCGGCCGAACCGTCATTGGATTTCGACATCTTGTTCTCGGGGAACTTGAGGTCCATGACCCGCGCCCCCGCGCTCGGGATCACATGCTCGGGGACCACAAACACCGGCTCATCTTCGCTCCCGTAGCGGCTGTTGAACCGATTGGCGATATCCCTGGCCAATTCGATGTGTTGACGCTGGTCGTCGCCCACCGGAACCTGGTCGGTGTCATAGAGCAGAATGTCGGCGGCCTGCAGCGCCGGGTAGGTAAACAAGCCCGCAGAGATGAATTCGGTGCGTTCGCCCTTGTCTTTGAACTGGGTCATGCGATTGAGTTCCCCGAAACCCACGGTGCACTCCATCAGCCATCCGCCTTCACCGTGAGCCGGCACCGAGCTCTGCGCAAACAGAATGCAGTTGTCCGGGTCAAGGCCCACCGCCATCAGCATCTGAGCCATCTCAAGGGTGCTCTGGCGGAGCTTGGCCGGGTCCTGTTGGACCGTGATGGCGTGCAGGTCGACGATGCAATAGACCGCGTCATGGGTGTCCTGCAGCTTGACCCAATTGACGATGGCCCCCAGCAGGTTGCCCAGGTGGGTGTTGCCAGATGGTTGGATGCCAGAAAAGACGCGTGCCATAGGCAGGAGAGGGTAGTTGGCAGCGGTCAGGTTCCCGAGCCAATTGGGGCGGGTTGGCCGCTACTTTCCGAGGGCCTTCTTGTAGGCGGCCAGCACTCGCTCCCGGGCGTGTTTGTGATCGACCATCGGCGCCGGATAGTCGGTGCCCAGGACCACTCCGGCGGCCGCCAGGTCAAGCGGCGCAGCCTCCCACGGGGCGTGGATCGCCTTGCTGGACAAACCGGCAAGCTCGGGAACCCACTGCCGGATGTAGTCACCGGCTGAGTCGAATTTGCGGCTCTGGGTGAGGGGGTTGAAGACCCGAAAATACGGCGCAGCATCGGCGCCGGTGCCGGCCACCCATTGCCAGTTGCCCACGTTCTGGGAGACGTCGGCGTCGATGAGGTGATGGCGGAAAAACCTTTCACCCCAGCGCCAGTCAACCAGAAGGTCTTTGACCAGAAACGAGCCCACGATCATGCGGACCCGGTTGTGCATCCATCCGGTCTGGGCCAGCTGTCGCATCCCGGCGTCGACAATCGGATAACCGGTCTGACCCGCGCACCACGCATCAAATTCGGCCTTTACGTTGCGCCAGACAATGCGGTCGTAGTCGGGCCGGATGGCTTCCGTGGGCATCTGAGGGTTGTCCGCCAGCATGTGGGCGTACCAGTCGCGCCACGCCAGCTGGCGAACGAATCCGGCTCGTCCCGCGGATGAGTCGCCCACGATCTCCATCACCTGCCGGGGCGAAAGGGTGCCGAAGCGGAAGTCGGAGCTGAGCAGGGACGTGCCGTCAATCGACGGGGTGTCCCGGTCCTCCAGGTAGGTATCAACCCGGCTCAGGAAGTCGTTCAGTCGTTGGTTGGCCGCAGCCTCACCCCCGGGGATCGGCGTGTCCTCTGCGCCGCCCGGGATGCCATCGCCGGGGTCGTTGGCCAGATTCGTTTGGGACCCGGAAGGGGGTTGGTGCCACGGGTCTGCGTCGGTGACGATCCATCGTTTGAAGAATGGGGTGAAGACCTGCGAGAGCGTACCTTTGCCGGTCAGGACGGTGCCCGGACGGTGGACCATCGTGCCCCAGTGCAGGTCCGGATCCGATGAAAGCCGGTTGGTTACGGCGGTGTCGCGAGCGGTGGCAAACGGCGTGCTGTCCGCGTTCCAGCTGACGGTGGCGTCATGCTCGGAGGCGAGCTGAGGGATGACCGAGGAAGCCTCGCCGTGCACCACCCGCAGCCGGCCACCCGCCTCCTGCAAATCACGGTCGAGTGACTCCAGGTGGCTGAGGAGCAAATGTTGGCGTAGGGGGGATGCGGTGGCCATGAGTCGAGGGTCCAACACAAAGACCGGGATGGTCTGTCCGCCGCCTGCGGCGGCGCGCTGTCGAGCCGAGTTCCATGCCGGATTGTCATCCAGTCTGAGGTCCCGGCGAAACCACATGATCGTGTTGGTTGCCATCACCCGAGTTTGCCACATCGCCGACTATTTACCCGTCCAATGTTGCCTTTCGCGGGGTAGGGGCGAATAGGGTTCAAGGTCATGAGCTACGCCGTTGAAACGCCGTTGTATGACGGCCCGTTCGATCTGTTGCTCCACCTGATTCTCAAAGAAGAAGTGGAGCTGTTTGACATCAGTCTCACCACCATCGTCGATGCCTACATCGCCGAGATTGAGAAGATGGACCAGCTCAATCTGGAGATCGCAACCGAGTTCCTGATGATTGCGGCCACCCTTGTTGAACTGAAGAGCCGCCGCCTTCTGCCGGACGCTTCGGGCTTGGACCTCGATGATGAGTTGGCGTTGTGGGAGGAGCGGGACCTGCTGCTTTCGCGTCTTCTCGAGTGCAAGACCTTCAAGGACGCGGCGTCGGCCCTGCATGTCCTGACTTTGGACGCCGCCCGGTCTTATCCCCGCCTGGTGGGACTTGAAGAGGAGTTCATTGGCCTCATGCCGGACCTGCTGGAAGGCGTGGAACCGGTCGACATCCTCGACGCGTTCCGCAAGGCAACCGCCCCCCGACCCAAGCCCACTGTCAGCCTGCATCACGTCAATCCCATCCGGATTTCGGTGGCCGACGCCTGCGAAGACGTGGTGACCGAACTGGCCACCCAAGGTCAGATGAGCTTCCGGGTGATGACCGCGTCCCTGGTCGACCGCATCGAAGTCGTCGTTTACTTCCTGGCGGCGTTGGAGCTCTACAAGCAGGGCCTCATTGACATCACCCAGTTTGAGACCTTTGGCGAGATCACGCTTCAATGGCTGGGAACCGAAGAGGTCAGCGACACCCGATTCCTTGACGCGGTCGACGCGTACGATGGCTGATGAGCGATCCAACTCAACCCGATCAGGACAAGATCGACGACACCCGCCGCGCCATCGAAGCCATTCTTCTGGTCAGCGACCAACCCGTGGAACCATCGGTTCTTGCGCAACTGCTTGAGACTCCCCTCGAGACCATCGAGAATATTTGCGAAGAACTGTCGGCCGAATACCGCCAGCAGAATCGCGGCTTCGTCCTGCACCAGGTTGCGGGAGGTTGGCGCTATCAGACCCACATTGACCAGGCCCCGTACGTGGAGCGATTTGTCCTGAGTGGTCAGGTGGCCCGGTTGTCCGCCGCCGCCATGGAGACGCTGGCGATCATTGCGTACAAGCAGCCGATCTCCCGAAACCAGGTGTCAGCCATCCGCGGGGTCAACTGCGATGGCGTGGCTCGTACGTTGGAAAGTCGGGGGTATATCGAAGACGTTGGTCGTGACCCCGGACCCGGCCGTGCGGTCATGTACGGCACGTCCGCCCTTTTCCTGGAGCGGCTGGGGTTGGCGTCGGTTGATGATCTTCCGCCGCTCGGGCAATTTGTGCCCGACACCGACATCGTAGAAGCGTTGGAGACCACCCTTCTGGTGGGAAACGAGTCCCCACGGGAAACGGCTGGGGAGACGGCGGCCTCAGACCCGACAGCCCCGGCCCCCGCCGGCTACGTGCACCCGGGGGCCAATCCGTTTGAGGACTCACCGGCCGGCGCCACCGGAGCCACACCGGCCGGCGCTGCTGAGCAGGAATGACGGGCTCCGCATCGGGCCCCGGCCAGGACCCGATTCGGTTGCAGAAAGTTCTTGCCCAGGCCGGTATGGGCAGTAGGCGCATCTGCGAGTACCTCATCGAGGACCAGAAGGTGACGGTCAACGGCGAAATCGCCATCCTCGGGCGTCGCGTCAACCCCAACGTTGATGCCATTGCGGTGGACGGCGTGACCATCGGCGTGCGGTCGGACCTGGTGCACTATCTGCTCAACAAACCAGCGGGCGTGGTGAGCACGGCTCAGGACACCCACGACCGGCCGACGGTGACCGAGATTGTGCCGGCGCAACCGCGTGTGTATCCCGTTGGACGCCTCGACATGGATACCGAAGGGCTGCTCCTCATCACCAATGACGGTGACCTCACCCACCGGCTCACCCACCCGAGCTTCGGCGTGCCCAAGGAGTATCTGGCCCACGTCAAAGGCAAACCCAAGCGCGGCGCGCTCCGTTCACTTCGGGAAGGGGTCGAACTTGACGATGGGATGACGGCCCCGGCTCAGGCCTCAATGGTCGACGATCAGATCATCCGCCTGGTGATTCACGAGGGCCGCAACCGGCAGGTGCGGCGCATGTGTGAGGCCGTTGGTCATCCCGTGCAACGACTGGTGCGGACGCGCATCGGCCCGTTGCGAGACGGCAAGCTCGGACCAGGGCAGTGGCGGACGTTGACCCAGAACGAAGTTCGAGAGTTGGAACAGGCGGCCTGGGGTACCCCGGAACGTCCGGCGCCCGACCCGACCTCGGACAGCCAGACCGAACCCACCAGCGGTCCGGACCAGGACCGATAACATCGCCGGGATGTCAACCGTTCGTGCAATCCGTGGTGCCACCTCCGTTACCCGCGACTCCGGCGATGAAATTCGTCCCGCCGTGTGCGAACTGTGGCGGCGCATCGTCGACGCCAACGGCATCCACAACGACGATCTGATCAGCGTCATTGTGGCGGTGACCGACGACCTCCATTCCATGTTTGTGGGCACGGCGCTGCGCGAGGAGTGTGGACTCGATGATGTGCCGCTGTTGGGAACCGTGGACGCAACGGTGGTTGATGGCATCCAGCGGACGATCCGACTCATGGTCCATGTCAATTCCGAGAAGACCCGGGCCGAGATCGACCACATTTACCTGCGCGGAGCAGCCAAACTCCGTCCCGACCTGTCCGAGGCCGGCGACCGAGCCTCAGCGGCGGAGTCCACGTGAGCCGGCGAGCCAACATTGTTGGCACCGGCCTGATTGGTGGATCCATCGGCATGGCGCTTCGGGAGCGCGGCTGGCATGTCTGCGGTGATGACGATGCTGCGGACCGGGTTGCCGACGCCATCCACGTTGGCGCCATCGACGCCACCGGACTGGACCCTGACGCCGAGATCACCTTTGTGGCAGTGCCCGTCATGGCCATTCAGGATCAGGTCGAGCGGGCGCTGGTCCGCACCGCGGGCGTGGTCACCGACGTTGGCAGCGTGAAGGGCACCCTGGCAGCCACGATCACCGACTCTCGCTTCGTGCCCGGGCACCCCATGGCTGGCAGCGAGCAGGACGGGGTCAAAGGGGCTCGTCCGGACCTCTTTGCGGGAGCCACCTGGGTGTTGACGCCCGGTGAACGGACCGCAGAGCACGCCTACGCCAAGGTCGGTTCAGTGGTCCGGGAGTTGGGCGCGGAGGTCATTTCGCTCGCTCCTGACGTACACGATGCCGTGGTCGCCCTGGTCTCCCATGTGCCGCACCTGACTGCCAGCTCGCTGATGAATCTGGCCGATACTGCCCAGGCCGAACACCAGATCATGTTGCGGTTGGCCGCGGGTGGTTTTCGGGACATGACTCGGATTGCCGCGGGGAACCCCACCATGTGGATCGATATTTGCGAAGCCAACCGGGACGCCATCCTGGGCGCGCTGGACGGGTTGATGGACAACCTGGCCGAGGTGCGGGATTTGGTGGCAACTGGTGACCGTGACGGCATCGGCCAGCACCTCAATCAGGCCCGAAGTGCCCGAGTGAACCTACCCACCGGCATGCCCGAGGGCCTCGAATTGGCTGAGATTCGCGTCACCATTCCGGATCGGAAAGGCGAACTGGCCCGGCTCACGACGCTGGCTCCCGAGATCAACATCTACGACTTTGAGATTGCCCATTCGACCGAAGGACTGCGAGGCGTCGCCATCATGGTCGTGGCCCGTGACCGAGTCGAGGAGTTCTCCGCAGTCCTGCAGACGGCCGGCTATCAGTCGAGCTTCCGCCTCTTGCCGTGAACCCCGATCCCACCCCACTCATCATCGCCATCGACGGTCCGGCCGGATCGGGCAAGTCGACAGTCGCCAAGGCGGTGGCCCGCCGAGTAGGACTGCATTATCTGGACACCGGCGCCATGTACCGGGCCGTTGCCTGGGCCGCCATGACCGCCGGCATCGACGTGACCAGCGACCTCCCAGCCAACGATGATCGGGTGTCCGCCATCGCCCGGGGAATCGAGCTGGAGATGACCACCGACACTATTCACGTCAACGGCGAAGATGCATCATCAGCAATTCGAAGTCCCGAAGTCACCCGGGCGGTCAGCCGCGTGGCCGCAAACCTTGGCGTCCGGGACGAGATGAGGGACCGGCAACGCCGCTTCGCTGAGACCAAAGGCGGGGTGGTGATGGAGGGTCGGGATATTGGCACCGTGGTGTTCCCGGACGCCGCGGTGAAGGTCTACCTGACCGCATCGCTGGGGGAGCGGGCGCGTCGGCGCGCCATCCAATCGGGAGCCGATCCGGCCGAAGTCGAAGCCGAGATGCGGCGGCGCGACGACCTGGACAGCAGTCGCGAACATGCCCCAATGAAGCGGGCCGACGATGCGGTGGAACTCGACACCACGATGCTGTCGATTGACGAAGTCGCCGATGCAATCGCCGCCATCGCTGACGCCGTTTCCGCGGACTCGACAACCTCGGCCGGTGAAGCGGCGCAGGAGGGTTTGCATGGCTGATTCGACGGGTTCGACGATCAACCGGGACCCGGACCGCCACGGCGAAATCGTGTTTGGAGCGCCGCTGAAGTGGCGGTCCCATTCGTTCCGTTGGACTGCTCGGCTGCTGGCCAAAGGCGTCTTTTGGCGGTACTTCAAGATGAAAGTGGTCAACGGTCATCACATACCGGAGACCGGGCCAGTCATCATTGCGCCCAGCCACCGGTCCAACCTGGATACGCCAATGATCGGGGTCGCCTTTCCGCGGTGGATGCGGTTCATGGCCAAAGAGTCCATGTTCAAATCGCCGTTCTGGAGCCAGTTCCTCACCGGCCTGGGTGGGTTCCCGGTCAAGCGGGGCACGCTCGACCGGCGCGCGCTGACCAATTCGCTGGAAATTCTCGAACGGGGCGAAGCGCTCACCATCTTTCCGGAAGGCGCCCGTCAGGAGGGCCCGCGGATCAAGCCGATCTTCGAAGGAGCGGTCTGGATTGCATCCCGATCCAATGTGCCGATCGTGCCGGTGGGAATCGGTGGTTCGGCCAATGCTCAGCCCATTGGCGTCAAGATCCCCCGCCCAACCCCGGTGCACTTCTTTGTTGGCGAACCCATGGCGCCGCCCCGTCCGCTGCCCGGTAGGAAGCGGGTGGGTCGGGAACAGTTGGACGACTTTGCCAGCGAGCTGAGGGAACGGCTGCAGGAACTCTTCGACGAAGCGCAGGCGAGTGTTGGTTCGCCCAATGGCGAATGGGCCGATGCCGACGACGAGCGCCGCCAGCCTTGGGACGAGCGCTAGTTACCGCGCTGGTTACGGCGCCAGGGAGTACAGGACGTCGCTGGCGTCGATCTGGCGGTCGGCGCTGACGCCGCCCGCCACGGGGCCGCCCACACTCATGCTGGCAAAGCCGGTCAAGGCGCTGAGCAGATTTCTCAGCTGACGAGGGGGCGGGAAGTACTCCTCTTCATCGGTGACCCGTACCTCTTTCACGCCATCTCTGGGCGCCAGGAAAGCGAGAACTTCGGCCACCAGTTCTTCCGGTGCGGATGCGCCGGCGGTCACGCCAACCACGCCGGCGATGTTGGTCGGGAGTTCATCGGCGGAGTTGACTCGGTAGACCTTCAGGCACCCCAGTTCCCGGGCGAGTTTGGCCAGGGCCTGGGTATTGGATGAGTTGGTGGAGCCGATCACCACGATCGCGTCGCTGATCGGCGCCAGTTGGGTCACGGCGGCCTGCCGGTTGGTGGTGGCAAAGCACAGGTCGCTGCGCCCGGGGAGCCACATGTCGGGGAATCGATCTTTGGCGGCATCGGCAACATCGGACCAGTCGCGGTGGGAGAGCGTGGTCTGGGCCAGCAGCGCCAGCGGCTCGTTGATGTCGGGGAGCGCGGCCACGTCTTCCACCGAGTCCACCCGGTGCATGTAGTCGGGTGCGACCGCCATGGTGCCCACCGCTTCCTCATGGCCCTCGTGGCCCACATAGATGATGCGGTACCCCTTGCCCGACCGGGTGCGAACCTCATGGTGAACTTTGGTGACCAGCGGACAAACCGAATCAACCACGTAGTCGCTGCGGTCCTTGGCGGCGGCCACAACCTCGGGAGCCGAGCCGTGGGCGCTCAGCATCAGGGGTGCGCCTTCGGGAACTTCGCTGATGTCATCGACAAAGATCACGCCCTGGTCCTGGAAGCGGCGGACGACTTCCTGGTTGTGGACGATCTCGTGGTAGCAGTAGACGGGCGTCGGGAATGCTCGAACCAGGCACGCCAGCGCCTTGATCGCCATCTCCACCCCCGCGCAGAAGCCCCGGGGTGCGGCCAGCAGGACCGACGTCACCTCGCTTGCGGGCAAACCGGTGCTCGTCGGATCGGAAGAATCAGCGGTGTCAAGAGCCACGTCCCCAGCGTAGAGCGCGCCGTAGACTCAGTGGGTGCCAGCGCCACGAGTGATTGAAATTTCTGCGGGATCCGCGGCCGAGGCTGCGGGCTTGGCTGTTGGTGACCTCGTGGTGGCGCTCAACGGGGTCATTCCCCGCGACGTGATCGAATGGCAGCAGCTGGTGGATGAACCGGAGCTGGAGCTTGATGTTGAGCGGTCCGGCATTGAGATGACGGTGCAGGTGACCAAGGCCCCCGGGCAGCCGCTGGGCGTTGACGTGGACGCCGCATTGTTTGATCAGGTCCGAACCTGTGACAACCATTGCGACTTCTGCTTCATCTACCAACTGCCCAAAGGTATGCGCCGGACCTTGTACATGAAGGACGACGACTACCGACTGTCGTTTCTCTATGGGAACTTCACCACCCTCACCCGATTCACCGAAGCTGACCTGGAGCGGGTGATCACCGAACGGCTCTCGCCGTTGTACGTGAGCATTCACGCAACCGATCCCGAAATTCGAACGGACATGCTGAAGAACCGGCGCGGTGCCATGAGCCTGCGATGGCTGCGAGCAATCCTGGACGCCGGTATTGAAGTGCACGGTCAGGTCGTGGTGTGCCCCGGTTGGAACGACGCCGATGTGTTGGAAGACACCCTGGCGGGCATGTTGGACATGTACCCGGAACTGGCGACCGTTGGCGTCGTGCCTCTGGGGATCAGCGATCACGCCCCCCACAACGATCGGCTTCGTGAACACACCCTGGCCGAAGCCCAGCACGTGGTGGACACCGTGGAAGCGTGGCAGGACATCTTTCTGGCGGCGACTGGCGAGCGGCGGATCTACGCCGCCGACGAGTACTACCTGCTGGCGCAGCGTCCCTTTCCGGACGCCGCGGACTACGACGATTTCCCAATGCACGAGGACGGCATTGGCATGGCGCGAACATTCGAGCTCGAGTTCACGGGTCAGGTGGCCGAACCGACCGGCGTGGCCAGCGGATTCTTTGCCTGGGTCGAAGGCGCAACCGGGGAGGGGTATCGCGATGACCGTCACGTCGTGGCGGACCCGGGCGCCGGGGTGCCGGTGACGCTTGGTCCAACGCGGCAGGCGCCGGTCGGCATCCTCACGGGCGCCTATGGTGCGCAGGTGCTCGCCCCGCTGATCGCTGACATTGAACGCACCGACGTTCGCATACTGCCAGTCCCCAATCGATTCTTCGGTGGCAACGTGGGCGTGTCCGGACTGATGGTTGGCGAAGACATCGCCCACGTCCTGGCCGATCAACCGCCCGGTCACCGCTACCTGCTGCCCGACGTCTGCATCTCCAACGGAACGTTTTTGGACGGGATGAGTCCAGAGGATCTGCCGCATCCGGTGGAAGTACTGACCACCGATGGCATCGCCCTGCGACGGGCGCTGGGAATGAAATCATGAGCGTTGACGACGAAGACTTCGAACTGAACCCGAGCCCCACCAAAGGGCTGCCAACCGTTGCCATCGTCGGTCGGCCAAACGTTGGCAAATCCACGCTGATGAACCGCATAGTCGGTCGGCGAGTTGCCATCGTGGAGGAGAAGCCGGGCGTCACCCGTGACCGTAAAGAGGTCATTGCCGACTGGCGCGGGCGAGACTTCGTCCTCATCGATACCGGCGGCTGGATGGCCGATGGCGAAGAACTGGACGACAAGGTCTCCAAGCAGAGCGAAACCGCCATCGCCGAAGCCGATATTGTGCTCTTTGTCGTCGACGGCATTGTTGGCGTCACCGCCGACGACGCGCGGGTCGCTGAACTCCTGCGACGCCGAACCGCCCCAACGCTGCTTGTGGCCAGCAAGATTGACGATGACGTCCACGAGAGCGGCATATGGGACCTGCTCTCGCTGGGAATGGGCGAGCCCCACGCCACCAGCGGTGTGCATGGCCGCGGGGTGGCCGACCTGCTTGATGCCATCTATGAGGTGCTGCCCGCTGAGGATGCACCGGCGGAATTCAATCCGTTGGCGGTGGACGATTCGGGAAGCTACATCTCCATCTCGTTGGTGGGGCGGCCCAACGTGGGCAAGTCCACGCTGTTCAACCGACTGGTTGGCGACGACCGGTCCGTCGTGCACGACGCCCCCGGGACCACCCGGGACTCCATCGACACCGTGGTCGAAACCGAGATGGGGCCGGTGCGCTTCGTCGACACCGCCGGCATGCGCCGCAAAGCCCGCATCGATGAGGACACCGAGTACTACTCATTCGTCCGAGCACTGAATTCGGTTGATGCGTCCGACATTGCGCTGCTGGTCATCGATGCCACCCAGGGCGTGACCCATCAGGATCAGCGACTGGCCGAACGTATTGACGTTGCCGGCTGTCCAATCGTGCTGGTGCTCAACAAATGGGAACTGCTCGATGCTGAGGGCCGCGCGGATATGGACTACCAGGTTGATCAGAAGCTGCGGTTCCTGGGGGAGGCGCCACGGCTGAAAGTCAGCGCGTTGCACGGAAAGAACGTGCACCGCCTGCTCCCGACGTTGGCGGCAACGATTGAGAACTACCAGCGTCGAATCCCGACCCGCCAGGTCAACAAGGTGATCCGAGCCGCCCAGCAGCTCCAACCAGCTCCGGCCGGGGCTCGCGTTCTGTATGCCACTCAGGGCGCCACCGATCCGCCCACCTTCACTCTGTTTGCCAATCGGAAACTGCCGCCCACCTACATCCGGTTCCTTGAGCGGTCGATTCGTGAGGCCTTTGAGCTGGGCTCGGTGCCAATCAAGATCCGGGTTCGCCGTCGGGGAGAGTGAGTCTCGGGCTCAGATTCTCGGGTCACCGGGCAGCAGTGAGTCGGTAAGGGCAATGGGGATCTGTCCGGTTTCGTCCAGGTCCAGCTCAATGAGTTCGTCGTCCTGGCCCGACACCAGGTACACCAACTGGTGAAGGTGCGCGCGGGGGGCTTGCGGATTGGGCGTGAGCAACAGGCAGCAGCTGCTGAGCGAAACGATCTGTGAGCCTTCGCCGAATACATCGGGACCGGACCAGGTGGCGGTGCCCAGTACCTCCCCGAGGCGCTGCGCGTCCACCTGGGGCTGGCACGACTGGGCTTCGATCCACGCCAGGGCGTGAACTGCGTGGGTGCTTGGTTCATCCGCTACCGGGACGGCGTTGCTGAACCGCGGATCAAATGGCATCTCCACGCTGGCGAACTGCAGCAGGATCCCTGCGGTGGTGCGGGGATCACAGAAGATGAACGCAAACTCTTCGGAGTGCGCGGCGACGGTCACGCCAACGCTCTCCAGGTGAGCGATCGTGGCGTCCAGGTCGGTGACCTGCAATCCAATGGAGTGCAGCCCGGGCCCAAACCGCTCGATGTGCGCCTGGACGGGACTGTTCTCGCCGGCGGGTTCACCGATCTCGATGGAATGGTCACCAATCCAATTCAGCCCGCCGCGCCGACCAACCTCGGGCTCCGGGAGAACGGTGTCTTCGAGGACCCGCATACCAAGACTGCGCACCAGGGCGTTTCGGGCCTGAACATAGTCTTGGACCATGGCGGTGGCATGGAAGACCCAGCGGATTTCATGTTGGCCGGGCGTCGGGTCAGAATGTGGATCGGGCGCATCGGACATGCAGCCAACGTAGCGGCGGGTCGAGCTTGTGCCGGGCATGGAGAACCGCCGAATTCCGGGATTGTTGCGTACCGGACCAATTGACGCTGGCCGGGTACGGCACCGGGGGAGTAGCCTCTAGATCATGCAGACGACTGTGCTGGGCGTTATCGCCATTGCCTGTCTGGCAGCGGCGGTGGTGTGGGCTCGCTCGGCTCGGTTGCGTCAAGGCGTGGTCCAGCGAGTTGAATCCAAATTGCTCGACCCGGATGCGGACAGCCGTGATGCCTTTGTCGCGCTGCAACTGACCCGATCTGGTCTACGCAAAGACGTGCACAACGTGGTCATCTACGCCTCGCTTGCGGTCTTGTTTGGGGCGATGGCCTTTACCGCCAGTCTCGGCTGGGCCGTCGTTCTGGGTGCTTTGACCATGCTCCCGTTGGCGATTGCGTCCGTTGGTTGGAATCAGACCAACAAGAAGGAAGTGCGGCTGGCCGAGGAGCGCTTCGAAATTGAAAAGCGGGCGGAAGAGACGCTGGCTCAGGAGCAGTTGGCGCCGCGAGAATGGGCGGGTCGACTGGCGCCGGATCAGTTGCCCGATTTCTCCGGCTTCGATGTGGGACGCGTCTACCAGGCCGGTTCCGGACTCATGGCCGGCGACTTCTTTGATGTGTACCGGGTTGCCCCATCCCGGGTGGCGGCGGTTGTTGGCGATGTGGCTGGCAAAGGCATCTCGGCGTCGATCACCGCCTTCCAGGCGAAGTACCTGCTTCGAGTCTTTCTGCGGCAGTTCCGTGATCCGGCCCAGGCGCTTGAAGAACTGAATTCTCAGATGGCGAGCGAGCAGGGCGAAGAGTTCATCTCGTTGGTCGTGGTGCTGTTCGACACCGAGGCCGGAACGTTGCGTTTTGCCAGCGCCGGTCACCCCGCAGCATGGTTGTGGCACCAGCGTGAGGTGCAGCCGCTCAAGGCCACCGGCCCGTTGGTGATGTTGTCCAAGGATTCTCGCTATTACAGCCGAGAGATTCCGCTTGACTCCGATGACATGGTGTTGATGTACACCGACGGTCTGGCCGAAGTCCGCAAGGGCGACGAACTCTTTGGTGAGGACCGGATTGCCATGCTGCTCAAGCGGGATCCCACGATCGCTCCTGATGTGTTGTGCAAAACGATGCTTGAGGCGGCCCGGGACTTTTCTGATGGACCCATCGACGACGACGTCGCCATCCTTGCGTTGCGCCGGCACTGAAGCCCGCGCAGAGCCACCGCTGGTCCGCTACTCGCTACTACCGATCTTGTTGCTGGCGTTGTATCTGCCGACGACCGGAGTTGCGGCTACCGGAGTCCCGGCTTTTGGTGTTGCGGGTGTCGGTGTTGCGGGTGTCGGTGTTGCGGCTACCGGAGGCACCTGTGCCTGATTGTGCGGCGTGTGAGCGCTACCTGACACCCAACTCGGTGGAAGGCGACGGTTCGTGCCCCCATTGTGGCGAAGCGGTGACGGTGACCACCGATGTCCACCCGCCGCCGAAGGTGCCCTGGCACTTCTGGCTGGTGTTGTTTCTGGCGGGTGCGTATCTGGCGTGGCGAGCGGTTCAGGGGCTCATTGCGTTGGGCGGCGCCATCGTCTGAGCTCGACAGATTTTCGGCTGCTGAATTTCTGACATACTCCTTGCCGAACATGTCAGGTCCAAGGCGTCTCGGGGAGAAGCTCGAACAATGAGCAAGCAGCACAAATATCTGTTGGAAGAGTCGGCCATGCCGACGCAGTGGTACAACATCGTGCCCGACCTGCCGGAGCCGCCTCCGCCGGCCTTGCATCCCGGTACCCGGGAACCGGCGGGACCCGACGACTTTGCGCCGCTGTTCCCCATGGATCTCATCATGCAGGAGGTCACCCAGGATTCGTATGTGGACATCCCGGGCGAGGTGCTGGACATCTACAAGATCTGGCGCCCGACCCCGCTGTTCCGGGCCCATCGGCTCGAGGCGATGTTGGATACGCCGGCCAAAATCTTTTACAAGTACGAGGGGGTGAGCCCCGCCGGTTCGCACAAGCCCAACACTTCAGTGCCGCAGGCGTTCTACAACGCCAAGGCCGGTGTGCGGAAGTTGACCACCGAGACCGGCGCCGGCCAGTGGGGTTCGTCGCTGGCATTTGCGTGCGCGCAGTTTGGGTTGGAGTGCGAGGTCTGGCAGGTGGCGGCCAGCTACAAGCTGAAGCCGTATCGCAAGACGATGATGGAGATCTGGGGCGCCACGGTGCATCCGAGTCCGTCGGAGGTCACCGAGTACGGCCGGTCGCTGTTGGCGGCGAATCCGGATCACCCGGGATCGTTGGGGATTGCGATCTCGGAGGCCGTGAGCGAAGCCGCGCCCCATGATGACGTTCGGTACGCCTTGGGGTCGGTACTCAACCACGTTCTGATGCACCAGACGATCATCGGTGAGGAGGCGTTGTTGCAAATGCAGATGGCGGGGGAAACGCCGGACATTCTGGTTGGGTGCACGGGTGGCGGCTCGAACTTCGGTGGCCTGTCGTTCCCGTTCCTGCGCGAGAAACTCAAAGGCAATATGAACCCGACCATCCGTTGCGTGGAGCCGGCGGCCTGTCCCAGCCTGACCCAGGGCGAGTACCGCTACGACTTTGGCGATTCGGCCGGAATGACGCCGCTCATGAAGATGCACACTCTTGGTCACAATTTTGTTCCAGATCCCATCCATGCGGGTGGACTTCGCTATCACGGGATGAGTCCGCTGGTCTCGCACATCTATGAGCTGGGTCTGGTTGAAGCGGAGTCCATTCCTCAGGTTGAGTGCTTCACCGGCGCCTTGCAGTTCGCCCGCACCGAAGGCATCGTGCCCGCTCCGGAGCCAACCCACGCCATCGCCGCTGCGATTCGGGAAGCCAACCGCTGCAAAGAGTCCGGCGAGGAGAAAGTCATCCTCACCGCCCTCTGCGGACACGGCCACTTGGACCTTGCGTCGTATGAGGCGTTCCTGGCCGGCGAGGTCGTCGACCTCGATCTCTCCGACGAAGCCATCAGCGCGGCCATGGCCGAAGTCCCGACTATCTGAGCCGAGTTCGCGAGCTGCCCCGCCATATGACGTGAGTCGCTTCATTCTCTTTGAGGTTGGCCAGCCCAGGTGGGTGGGAGTTCGTTGGGGGTTGCGGGTCGGGTGGTCCAGACT
>ENA-ORXT01000404-ORXT01000404.1-marine-metagenome-genome-assembly--contig:-NODE-404-length-69552-cov-4.880950_pt1 | contig 69552 bp, 35 predicted proteins | sample MGYA00237868_ERZ511482 | MGnify/ENA metagenome assembly ERZ511482 | reverse complement strand
GTTTTGACCACTACGGTCGCCGCGCTCGCGGATACCTCCGGCGTCGTTATCCGCACGCCCCATTGCGGAATATGGGTGATGGAAGTCGTCACCAGCCGTACGCCCCGGTAGATGCCCGAGCCGGTGTACCAGCGGGTGTCGGCGTAGGCACTATGATCGGCTTTGACGACGAGGGTGTTGCCTTCCGGGCCGTAGTTCAGGTGCTCGGTCAGCGGGTAGCTGAAGCTGCTGTAGCCGTTGGGGCGGAAGCCGAGCGGGTGGCCGTTGATCCATACTTCGGAGTTCCGGAAGACGCCGTCGAATTCCACCCGGGTCAGCCGGCCCTCATCCGCGGCGGGCAGTTGAAACGTCTTTTTGTAGAAGCCGACGCCGCCGGGAACGAAGCCGGTGCTGGCGGCGGTCTCCGTTTGCCGGTAGCCTTCCCGGATACTCCAGTCGTGCGGCAGGCGGACGTCGGCCCATTCGATGTCGGCCGCGTTGACGTCTTCCAGTTCGCCAAGGTGAAATTGCCAGCCGTCGTTAAAGTCCTCCGTTCGGCGGAGGGCACTTTCGGAGGTGGTACAGGCGGTGAAAAGTAGCGGGAGCAGCAGTAAAGAGAGCAATTCTTTCATCGGAGTGGTTCTTTGGCGGCTAAACTAAGCAGCGGCCGTCGAAGGTTCGGGGGTTTTAACCGAGGTTGGCGCAAGTCCAACCGATTATGGCGCGGAAAACCGACTACTTAAAAAACTTCCACCTCACCCGCGACCCCGCCCGAATTTGCTACAGCAGTAAATCCATATTCACGTTCTCCTCGATCAACTCCACCGCCCGGCGGATCTTCCACGGCGTCTTGAGGTTGATCTTCACCTCCATCTGGTTGATGCGCACCGCGGCGCCGTAGGTATCGAGCGCGCAGGAAACGACGGGAATCTTGTGCGCGTTGATGAAGTCCATATGCGGCAGGTCGGGGTTGCCGCTGTCCGCGCCGGTAACCACGATGCCGGCGATGGTGGAGCCGGGCAGATTCCGCTCGCGCAGGATGTGCTGCAGGGCGGTCAGCGCGTCTTCGAGCCGGCGGTTGCTGGCCAGGATGAGCAGGTTCTTGAGGTTCGCGACTTCCGCCTGGGCCAGCAGGCTGCCGCTGGCGATGTTCTCCACCGGGTTGTCGAGCCGGCCGCGGTGGTACAGCGTTTTACCTTTCAGCGCGCGGCGGATGGTGGCCATGATCGGGCTGGACAGCGTCTTTTCGTAGGGCAGCACGCCCAGCAGCGGAATGCCGAGCTTTTGCAGGTAGATGTCCACGTAGCGGCGCACTTTTTCCATCTTTTTCGGCAGGCACTTATTAACGATCACGCCGCGCACGGGCACCCGCTGCTCGCGGAACATGGCGAGGTTCATGTTCAGCTTATCGATGGTGCTGCCGATGCCGCCCTCCACGATCATCACCACCGGCGCGCCGAGCAGCCGCGCCACCTGGGCGTTGCTCATGTCGCACACCGAACCGACGCCGGGGTGGCCGGTGCCCTCGTAGATCACGATGTCGTTCTCGGATTGCAGCTTGCGGCTGGCTTTGGTGATGGCCGGGCCGAACTCGAACCGCGTCGGGTCGTCCAGGTAGGCCGAAGTGACGCCGCGCCCGATGATGACGGGGCTGTGCAAGTCGGCCTTGAGCTCGAAATCCATGCCCCGGGCAAAAAGCAGCGCGTCTTTGTCCACCCGCAACTCGCCCAGCTCCACGAACTCCTGCCCGACGGGCTTGCAGTAACTCACCTTATGCCCCCGCGCGCGAATGGCGGCCATCAGGCCGAGGGTGGAGGTGGTCTTCCCGACGTGCTGGGAGGTGGCGGCGATGTAGAGGCGATCGATCATTGGGGGAAGGTAAGGGTAAAGGGAGTAAAGAGTAAAGAGTAAAGAGTAAGGATGGGAAGAGTAAGGAGTAACTTATGGAAGAAAACCGGCGGTGTTTTAAATTTAAGGACGGCTTTTAATCGTCCGCACAAACTTCTTAACCGACCGTAGAGGTGGGAGGAACAACATAATCCGGCCGCCGAACGACAAGTTTTCCTGGACGCCACTTGCTTTATATGACAGTTGTAGTTTATCTTTACCGTACAAACCCGCATTCCCCCATGTCCACTCCCCCCATGCCTTCCGAGGCCCAGCTAGAAATCCTTGACCTGCTCTGGCGGGATCAGCCCGCGACCGTGCAGGCCTTGCACGATCGGCTCGGTTCCCGCCGCCAGGTGAGCTACAACACCGTGCTGACGCAGCTGCAACGGATGACGAAAGCCGGCCTCGTGACCCGCAACACCGACCGCCGCACGCACACCTACGAGGCGGCCACGCGCCGGGAGGAGATCGAGCGGCGGCTGTTCGGCCGGTTAGCGGATACGGCCTTTGGTGGCTCCACGATCAACCTGGCGCTGCGCGCGCTGGGCAACGAAACCCCGACGGCCGAAGAGCTCGACGAGCTGCAGGCCTGGATCAATCGCCAGAAAAAGTAACCGGCATGGACCTGCCCAACACCCTGATTCCGCTGGCGACCGCCTTCGGCGTGGCCCTGATCCACAGCTGCTGGATCGGCGCGCTGCTGTACGTCGTCGTACGCGCCGTTTTTCCGCTACTGCCCTCCGCTTCGGCGCGGCACCACCTCGCTTACGGGGCGTTGCTGACGCTGGCCGCTACTTTCGGCTATACCTTATATATGGTCTATGACCCGACGCCGGTTTGCGAGAACCTGCTGATCACGACCGGCTGGATCTCCGGCCCGGCGCAGCCGGCGATGACCGCCGAGCTGAGCTGGAGCGAGTGGTTAGCCGCCACGGTAGCGGCTTACGCGCCGTGGCTGTCGGCCATCTACCTTTTCGGTTTACTACCCGCCGTTATGTTGCTGCTGAAAGACCAGCGACGGGTACATGCCCTGAGCACCACCGGCCTCCATTCGCCGCCCGGCGTTTGGGCCGAGCGACTGACGGATGAACTGGACCGCCATCCGGTTACCCGCCGTGTACGCTGTTACCTCTCCGACCGCGCGGGCGAGGTGATGACGCTCGGCTTCTGGAGCCCGGTCATCGTCTTCCCCGTCGCGCTTACGGCGGAGTTGACGCCCGCCATGGCGCACACGATTTTGCTGCACGAAATTGCCCACCTGCGGCACTATGACCACTGGCTGAATTACCCCCAGCAATTCCTCCGGGCGTTCTTCTTCTTTCACCCGGCGGCGCACGCGCTTTGCCGGCTGATTGACCGTGAGCGGGAGCACCGCTGCGATGATTGGGTGGTCGCCCGCTGCAACGACCGCCGCACCTACGCCTCGGCTTTGGTGACCGTGGCCCGTTCGGCCCATACCCCCCGAAACCAGCTCGTTATGAGCGCCACCAAAACCCCTTTTTCCGACCGCATTCAGCGCCTTTTCCTCGGCGAGGATCACCAAAAGGACGGCAAGTTCGCCTTCTCCGTTTTACTGGTGGTCTTGTTGGGGGCCGGGCACCTGAGTTACAACAGTTTGGGCGCGGACGCGGGTGCGGTAGATTGTTTGGAGGAGCAGAACAGGTCCGCCAGAGCCGCCTGGGAGGAATACCTGACGCTGGTACATCAGCCCGCCGAGACCGAACCGACGCCCTACCAGCTCCGCAAACGATCCGACGCCGACGCCTGGGTCATCACCCCCGCCCGCAAAGCGGCCGCCAGCCCCTGCCGCGCACGAAAAACCGTAGAAGACCTCCCCTGCATCGCCGCCCCGGAGCGGCCCGAATCTACCGACGACCGGGTGCTGAGCAAGTACCGCAAGGCCCGCGAAAAATACCGGGCCGCCCGCGCGCGCACCGCCTTCGTGCCGGAAGACCTGCTGCCGAAGCGGCCTTGCGTTTCGACCAAGGCCCCGGCCATGCCCGCTCTCGAACCGGAGGTCGGCACCGTCATCCCCATCGGCCTGGACACCACGCCCGCGCCGAAGGTGAACATCATCCTCTACCCCACCCTGAAAAGCCGGACGCCGGAAGTGGCTTACTTCATTGACGGCGTTCAGGTCTCCGGCGCGGAAAAGAACGTCATCGACCCCGACCGGATCGCAAGCGTTACCGTCTACAAAAAAGCGACCGACCTGCCGCAGCTCGAAGTGACGGGGTACGCGGGGGCGGTTATGATCCAGACCAGGTCTAAATCCGCTCAAGATAGCCTGGCCGCGCCGCGCTAATGTGTCCGCCCTCGCGTAGGCCAACTCCGCATTAACCAGTAACCCCCCTTCTTTTATCCGCAACCCGGACAGCCCACTCTCCCCCGGGAGGTGCGGCCACCGGTTTGCCTTTACCCAACTTTCTATGCGTTATATCCCACTGCTCTTACTCACCCTCCTGTGTACCTGCGTCCGCGCCCAAATCCCGTACCTCCACCTCAGCCCGAAGCAAACCATCACGCAGCGCGCCGGTATGACGGATGTGAAGGTAGAATATTCCCGCCCGCATATGCGCGGCCGCAAAATTTTCGGCGACCTCGTGCCGATGGGACAACGCTGGCGCGCCGGTGCCAACATCAACACCAAGGTCACCTTCTCCCGCCCCGTGACGATCGGCGAGACGGAGTTGCCGAAAGGCACCTACGCCCTGCTCACCAAGCCCGACAACAACAGTTGGGAGGTTTACTTCTACCAGGATACCGACCTCTACGGCATCCCCGAAACCTGGGAAGAAGACAAAGTCGCCGCCACCCTCACCGTTACCCCGGAAGCCACCGGTCGCACCGTCAGCCGTCTCACCTATTCCATCGACGACATGACCGACGACGCCTTCGTACTCGCCCTCACTTGGGAAAATACCCGCGTGCCCGTCCCCATCCGCCTCACTACCGACAAGGACATCCTCGCCGTCCTCGACGGCCCTTCTTCCGACGATTTTTACCGCGCCACGCAGTACCACCTTTACGGCGACAAGGACCTCTCCGCCGCCCTCGGCTATGCGGACAAGGCCATCGCGATGAAACCCAAAAGGGTGTACTACTACCACCAGTTGCGCGCCGAAGTCCTGGTTGAACTCGGTAGAACCGAAGATGCAGTCGCCGCCGTCAAAACGTCACTGAAACTGGCGACGGAAGACGAAAATGAGTACGGCGTTGAATCGAGTAAGGAACTGATTACGGAGTATGAAGCAATGCTCAAAAACTAACTTGTGATCGGGCGATCAGGAAACTGATCGCCCGGCAACTTACGTTTGCCCGTCCGCTTCCTCCTCCATCTCCTCCTCTCCCGATCTCCTTGGAAATGATTTCGCGCGAAGCGCGCGCTTGAAACGCCACTGCTCGGAGAGCAGGGCGACCACTCGCGCTCGGAGTGTGCTTCGCCCCACTAGCCGAAGGCGACGTCGAGCGCCGCGCAGATCTTCCGCACCGCCTCTTCCAGGTCCGCTACGGAGTGCGCGCCCGACACGAAGCCCACCTCGTAGCCGCTCGGGCCGAGGTAGACGCCGGTTTGCAGCAATTCATGGTGGATCACCTTAAAGTATTCCATGTTCGCCGCGTCGATCTGATCCGCCCGCGTAATGCGCTCCTTACCGAAGGCCAGCCAGAAGATGGAGCCGATGTGCGGCACCTGTACGGGGTAGCCCTTCTCGTCGGCGTAGCGCTCGATGGCCGTAGCCATGGCGTGGGTTTTCTTTTCCTGCAGCTCGTAGAAACCGGGCGTCAGGCAGAGTTCCAGCGCGGCGAGACCGGCGGCCATGGCGACCGGGTTGGCACTTAGCGTGCCGGCCTGGTACACCGGGCCGACGGGCGCGATGTGGTCCATGATCTCCTTGCTCGCCGCGTAGGCACCGACGGGGAAACCACCGCCGATCACCTTGCCGAAGGTGATGATGTCCGGCTTCACGTCATAGTAGCCCGCCGCGCCGGTGAAGCCGACCCGGAAGCCGGAGATCACCTCGTCGAAGATCAGCAGTACGCCGTGCTTCCAGGCCTTGATGCGCAGGCACTTCAGCCAGCTGGGGTCCTGGATCAGCAGGCCGTTGTTGGCCGGGACGGGCTCGACGATGATGCAGGCGATCTCGTGGGCGTGCTTCGTCAGCGTCTCTTCCAGCAGGTCACGATCGTTGAGCGGAATGATGAGCGTATCCTTAGCCACCGCTTCCGGCACGCCGGCCGAGGAGCTGGTACCGAAGGTCGCCAGACCTGAACCGGCCTTGACCAGCAGGCTATCGACGTGACCGTGGTAGCAACCATCGAATTTCAGGATCTTATTCTTGCCCGTCACGCCCCGCGCCAGCCGCAGGGCCGACATCACGGCCTCGGTGCCCGAGCTGACGAAGCGGATACTTTCAACGTAGGGGTGGTTATCCAGGATCAGCTTACCGAGCCGGTTACCCATTCGGTTGGGCGTGCCGAAACTGGTGCCCTTCCGAACGGTCTCCATCACCTTCCCCTCGATGTAATCGTTCGCGTGGCCGTGGATGAGCGGCCCCCACGAGCAGCAGAAATCGAGGAAGACGTTATCGTCCTCGTCCGTCATCCGGCTACCCTTGCCTTCCTTGATGAACAACGGCGGGCCGCTGACGCTGCGGAAAGCGCGCACGGGGCTGTTGACACCACCGGGGAAATATTCCTGGGCTTCGTCGAATAGGGCGGCGGAGGTTTGGCGGGGGATGCGCTGCTCGAATTTCATGGGGTTCAATTTTTGAGCAGGCGAAGGTAATGCGGGGCACGGTCTTTCGTGTCACTCGCTCGCCACCTTCCGTCCGCTAATCCTGCTTTCCCACCTGCACGCCGAAGGTCAGCGTCGCCATCCGCCCGCCCGGCGTTGTGTATTCGGAGCCGAGGGGGAGGCCAGAGAAAGCGTCGGTGCCTTGGCCGTAAATCGGGTCGGCGCGGAGGATTTGCTCGCCGCGCAGGGCAAGCACGTATCGTTTATGGGTCAGTTGGATACCGGCGTCGAGACGGCTGCGGGCGTCGGCCGGGAGCGCGGCAGCGGCGGCATTTGTTTCACCAACGGACAGCCACATAAAGCTTGCTTCCGGATTTAAATACCAGGCATTATTCCCTTCACCGAACTTGAAAGTCGCCCTGGCGCGCAGCCATGCCGCATGAGGCGCAGGTAACAGCACGCCGGCAGGTTCGGGCAGGCGCAGATCATCGTAGCGATAATTGAAAGAAAGACGCAACCAGTTGCCGTATTTGTTACCGAGCCTGAATCGTGCGCCCAACTCCGTTTCCGCCGTCGTGCGGCGAACGCCGCTGAGTTGGCGGACGGAAAGCAGGTTGCCGTCGGGCACGAAATCAACGGCCGTATACCGTCCGTAGTTTGCACCGACGTACTGAACGGTGTAATGGAACCAACGATAACTACCGTGAATTTCCACGCCGTGCCGCCAAACATCCTCGGATATCAGGTTGGTGGTTTCGTAGCGTCGGGTAGTATAGGCCAGGTGGTGATCGTTAAGCAGCGGATCGCGGTAATCTCCACCACGCCCCCAGCTGAAGAGGATTTCCTGCTTATGAATGGGGTAAAACGCAAGATGTACACTAGGTAGATAGCGGCCGGGTTCCACGTTGCTGAACCGTACTTGCTGGCCCACCGTCAGTTTCGCCCATTCTACGTCGAAGCCGAAATTATGCGTCCCCATCCAGGTACGGTCTTTGCGCTCGTTTTCGATTTCCGTTCCGCCCAGTCGGTCATTGGTGTGCAGGAACGCCAGGGTAAGCCCGGTGAAATACAGATCGCCGTAGGGGTCGCTGAAATTGGCGTACAGGGAGGCTTCCCCGCGTCGGCGGCCCGCGTTCAGGGCGCGATCGTGAAAAACGTGGTCGGCACCTTCTTCCCGCAGCACGTAACCGGCGCGTGCGAAAAACGCGTTTCTACGGTAGCTGACTTTAGCGTTTCCCTGGTAACGGCGCAGTTGGGTGGTCAGCCCGTCCGGATCGCCGCGCAGCCGTCGCTCGCGGAGCAAAGTACCGTTTACGGTGGCGCTGAACCGGCTTGTACCAAAGTCAGTGGAATAGCCGGAAGCAGTAAAAAAACTTCGCCGACTGTTTTTGTCCGCTTCACCCGGTCGCGCGCGGTCCACGTAGCGCAGGTCAACGCCCTTCCAACCGGAAGTCCCGGGGTTCCAGATGGCCCGCCCGGCGAGCTGGTTAGGCCCACCACTGAGGTGCAACCAGTTCCGGAATCTGGCCTTCTGGTAGGGCGTAAAACCGCCCAACCACGGTAGGGTGATGGCATTTCCGGCGCCCCACCCAACGCTCAGTGCGCTGGGCCGCCATTCGAGCAGGGAGTGGGTGTAGGCCAGCCGCGTCGGCCCCAGGTCACCGGCGGCGGTACCGTCGGCGAAACCCATTTCGGGCAGCTGATCGGCGAGAAAATGCAGGGCCGGGGGCACGTCGGCGAGTTGGGCGCGGCCGCGGGTGCTAAGGAAGGTGAGGAGGAGCAGAAAGAAGTGGCGGGTGGTCATGTGTTGGGTGGATGTGTGGGAGGTGTTTGGCAGGAGGTGGTGAGTGGTTTATGACGACGACGTTTGGCGGAATGGACTACCGGCTCATCACCGGCCACGCGCCCCGCACCACCGGCCCCGCCCGCCAGAAGCGTTGCGCCGGGCGGTAGTAGGGATAGATGACGGAGGGCGGCGCGGCGAAGTGGCCGGCCAGCTCTACGGTCAGGTCGAGCGGAAGATCGCGGGTCTCCCCGGCCGCCAGTTCGTCGAGGTACAGGTAGAGGTAGCCGCCGACGAGTTCGTACTTGCTGATCAGGCCCCGCTCCAGCAGCGGATCGAGGTCTTTGGCGAGCAGGCTGACGTTGCCCGGCAGACCGAGTTGCACCATTGGCGTGTAGACCGCCTCCGCCGTTTGGTTCTCCAGCCGGACGGGCCAGCGGATGACGTCGCCGGGCGCGTGCGGGCCGGGCGGCGGCGCGCCGGTGAGCCGCAACGGGGCGACGGCGGCGTTTTCCGGAACGGAGCGGGGCCAATCCGCCCGCCAATCCACCCGAGGGTAAGGGCCGGGGCCGGTGAAGCGGAGGGTTAGCTGGTTGCCCGTTCGCCGCAGCTCCCCGTCCAGCAGGCCGTCGAGGGTCAGCGCCTCTTCAGCGCCGTAGGCAACGGAATCGACGACGCGGCCGTTGATCTCCACGATCATCGTTCCGGGAACGGGGGGCTCGCCCGCCCGGGCGGTCGCGGCGAGGGCCTTGAGGTAAGCGACTTTAACCTGGGTGGAGAGGTAGTACGACTTGGCTTTAAGTGCCACCATGCGGCTGGCCAGGGCCACCGCCCGGTGGTCGTACCCCTGGGTGGCGACATAGACCTGAAGGTACCAGGCGAGCAACTCGATCTCCCCCGAGGCCCGGCTGCTGTAGCTGATGCTGAGGGTTTCCGTCTTTTGGTCGGGGGCACCCGCAAGCATCTCGTCCACCATCCCTTGCACCAGCGTTCCCGCCCCTCCTACATCCCCAGCCGCTAAAAGCGCATGGGCCACGAGCGTCTGGTAAAACGGATACTCGTTGGCCGAAGCCGCCGCCGCTTTATGCCGGGCCAGCTCCGCCGTCAGGCTGTCTTCCCGCCATTTTACGAGCGACAGCAGCTGATAGGCCCGGTTCGCGGTCGGTATGAAGTCAGTTGCCCGAAATTCCCGCGCCAAGAACGCCCGCGCCCGACCGATCATCTTGTCGTTAACCCCATCGTACACCTCGCGTAAGTCGTGGAATTGCTGCAAACCGTAAGCCGTCAGGTCAGGCCGCGCCGGTGGCCGCCCCCACAGCGAAAACCCGCCGCCGCCGACCTCATAGTTCGCCAGTTGCCGGTAACCGGAGGCGAGAAACCGCCGGTAATCTTTCATCGCCCGTACATTAGCCTCCGTCGGGTACTTCCGCATCAGCCGGACGAGGATGGCGTTGGGATAACTCGTGCTCGTCACCTGCTCGAAACAGCCGTGCGGCTCGCGAACCATGCCCGCCATGGTGCGCGCGACTTCCTCCTCCACGCCCCGGTACATCCGTAGTTGAGTCGTCGCCGGACCGGTGCGCGCCGGTGCGTCAAAAGTCGTCGTCAGCTCCCGCCGGTCGACCCCGCCGAAGGTGACTACCCGCCGAAAAGCCGTTTCGTAAGTGGTTACCGCCGCCGTTTCGTACCCGACCAACACCCCCGCCGTGTTCCGCACGCGCCAACTTATGTCCCCCTGGCCTTGCCTGACGACGATCACCCTGCGAGTAATTGCAAGTCGGTCATTAGCCGCCACCTCCACCTTTTCCCATTCCGGGCTAATAGACCGAAACTCGGCGGATACCGAAGACTGGATGTTAAAGGACATCTTTACACCGGTGTTGTTGCGCAGCAAACCGCGCAGCAGCAACGTATCGCCGACGGTCGCGTGGTCGGGCAGCACGGCGGTGAATTCCGCGGGCACCAGCGTACCGAAGGGCGCTTCGGCGTGTACCGGCGTACCGTCCGCCGTAATGCCCTCCATGATAATGCGGTAGGCGGTGGTCAGGCGCGGCGGTTGACAATCCAGGCTCGTTTTTCCGTCGTCATCCGGCTCCAGATCGGGCGACCAGCCAAGCAGCGGTACCGGCGTCTTTCGTACCTCCGACGAACTACCGGAGCGGTACGGCTGCGCAAAGGTTCGTTTGCGCTGCAAACGATAGCGGTGAAGCGGCACCACCTGGTGCAGCAGAGCCGGCGGCCGTCTTTGGTAATAACCGCGATAGACCTGACGATGGATGGAGTAATCATCGCTGCTTTCGTTCCACACCGCTACTACGCTCCCGGCAAGGTCCGATTTTCTCGCGGTGCTGTATCCCATAACAACGATCTCCTCGAGCTGGCCCGTCGTGCCGATTTCATCGTAGGTTACGCCGGCCACGATGCCGTCGACGCTTTTCGCTAGTGCCGCGGTAACGGACTTCTCGCTATCTTTTTCCGGTTCTACAAACGACAGTTCCGTTTTCTCTTCGATGCTCAAGACCTTAGCGGTACGCCCGGTTTTCGCTTGTGGCACGTAGCGTTTGCTCAGCGGCAACAGCAGCATCAACTCGATCGCCCCCCTGAATTTTGGTTTGGTTTTCAGCTCTTCCCGCTGAAAGACGGGAACGCGCTTAACGAAATGACCGGTGGAATCGGCAAGTAGCTGCCGCCCCTGATAAAACACCTTTCGCCGAATGACCGACCCGCCCTTTTTCACCCGGGCGTTGATGCCCGTTTGCTCGTGCGGGTAGGCAAACGAACGGCCCGGCTCCCAACTCAGGCCTCGCCAGCCGTGGCACAATACCACGTCATCGAGCGCGGCGGCGGCTTCCGGCTGTTCGGGGTCGAAGTAGTCATTGGGTTCGTGCAGTTTGCCGCGCAATTGCGATTGCAGCAACAGTTGGGCGACGATGTTCGGCTGTTTGTCATTTTGCTTCGCATAGGGCGCGGCGGGAACGACGGCGGCGGAGAAGCGTCCTCGTAACGGTTTATTATCCGCGTCGGTAAGCCGGAACGCTACGCGGGAAGATGGCGTAGTTAGTGAAGGAGACTGCACGTCACTGATCCGCGCGGTTGTCTTGGGCCGGAGGAAGAAGAGCCGTTCCCAGCGGGCGATGAGGTCGGCGTCGAGCAAGGTGGCCCGGTAAACACCGGCGGGCCAGTCGGAAACGTCCAGCGTAAGTGCTCCGGTCAGCTTTTGCTCCAGGAAGGTACTGTCTTCGGTTTGCAGCCGCAACCACAGGAAATCCTCCCCCATCAGGTCGGTGAACACCGACAGCCGGCGATCGGTCAGGATTAGCCGGGCGGCGAAGGCATCGTGGCGGGGAACGGGAAAGGCAATCGGCGTGGCGCTTTCGGAGGGGGCGATAAGGATGGCTTCAAGCTCGGCGGGCGCGCCGGCGGGAAGATCGATGTGGCCGTAACCGTTGTGGACAGCGTTAAAGCGAAAGATTGGTTTCCCCTGGCCTACGGGGCGGAGGTAGCCGGTAACGTCGGCCGGTTTGCCGTAAGCGTTCGTCGCGCGAAAGGCGATGCGCTGGGGGCCGGTCGCGACGCGGTAACCGCCTTCGGGGAAGAACGCTAGCCGGATGTTGTTGAGCGCGACGTTGACCTGGCGCAGCGTGGTTTCCGACGCGCCCTCGTGGGTGGCGCGGGCGGTGATGATCACGTCGGTAGTATTAAGGTCTTTGGGCAGTGCGAGAACAAGCGGCGTATCGGCCTGGCCGGCGGCGTTGGTGAAGAAGGAAAGATGGGCAACTTCCCGGCCGGCGACGCGCAGGGCGAGGCGAACCGTCGCGTCTTCGGCCGGGCGGCCTTTCCGGTCGCGGAGAGTAAAATTCAGCGGTACCCGTTGGCCCGGCCAGAAGCCTTCGCCTTTGATCTCCAGATCGGTAAGCAGATCTGGCGTGCGCAGCTTCTGGACGTAGAGGTACTTTTGGTAGAAAGCCGCCGGGCCGTAGTTGCCTAGCCAGTTGGTGCGGGCGCGGAGGGTATAGCGGCCGCCGGGGATATCCGTTTTCAGCGGCAGGTAGCCGTCGTGCCCGGCCACCCCACGGTAAAGCATAAAGCTGTCGACGCGGCTCCCCGTAGCGTCGAGCAGGTCGAGGTGGACGACGTCGGATTGCGGCGTGGCCAGGTCGCGCAGGCCGTCGGTCAGGTAAGCGCGCAGCCAGACGGTTTCGCCGGGGGCGTAAAGGGTACGATCGGTATGGACGTAGAGGAGTTCGCGGCCGGGTTGGGTTTGGGCGGAAAGACAGGTGGAAAAGAGCAAAAACATTAGCGGTAAAAGCAGGTAACTGACTTCCCACTTCTTACTTCTCCACTTACCACTTATTAAAGGGGCGGGGACGCAGGTACAAAGGATTGGGGAATTACGCGGGTTAAATTCGGGCATCGCAGGTCGGGTTTGGACCTTGGATGCCAGGTGGAAGGGAATTGCACAGCGGGATCGATGAGAAGATGGAGGGTTCCTATTTCAGTCGGGAAGATGCCTTTCGGTCGCGCCGGGTACTTAAAGCGGTCGCGATAGTAGCGCGGTACCACGGATTACGGCGGATTTGCCCCCCCTGGCACCGATAGTATCCGTTGAGTGCCTGTTTTACCGGAATCACTTATCCTCCCCTCAACAACTTTCATTTATTTCTGAATATAAAAACGCACGATTACACACAAAATGATCACTAAGTCGTGAATACAGTGTTGTAAAGTGTACTATCGGGCTGATAATGTGGCGTAGAAAGGCTGATCGTCTTTTTTTGTCTAACCTTAGACATCATAAAGCTGTACAAAATCGTATCATATTTCATCAAAGTATGAAATAATGCACATCAAAGTTCCAGTAGCCGTACTTTAAGGACACTGATAATCAATCAGTTACGTTTTTGGCACGGTGTTTGATTGTAGGGCGGCAAGTATGGCGGTTGAATTGTACCGCTCGACCAATTATCATTAACCCATCAGACAAGTGCATTATGAATAATCAGGAATTCGTACAAAAGATCGACAAGCTGGAAAACCTCCTTTTCTCTTTCGCCCTTCGCCTAACCAAAAACCGTCAGGACGCCCAGGACCTGATGCAGGAAACCAGCATACGGGCTTATAAGCACCGCGACAAGTTTGCCTCCGGCAGCAACTTCAAAAGCTGGGTATCCACCATCATGCGTAACACTTACATTAACGGTTACCGCAAGATGAAGACCCGCCGCCACCTGAACCAGCCCATCGAGGAGTTCACCTCCGCCCTGGAGAGCAACACCGCCGTTGACAACACGGCCGAGCAGGCCATGCGTATGAAAGAGATGAAAGCCATGCTCGATAGCGTGGGTGATCTGTACAGCGTTCCCTTCCTGATGTTTTACCAGGGTTATGAGTACAAAGAGATCGCCGCTCAGTTGAATATCCCTATCGGTACCGTTAAGAGCCGCATCTTCCTGGCCCGCCAGCGGATGAAGCAGATGATCGGCGATCGTTATAAGAACTAGAAAAGACAATTAGAACAGACCAGATTAACCCAGTAGCAGGGCCGGCTTATTTCAGCCGGCCCTTTTTAATTGTGCGATGAACGCATTTTGCCCTATCCCGTTCAGGCCCCGCCCTACCCTTCCCCCGCATTCCGCCTCCACTTCGTAATTGAGAGCGTGCTTTCACAATAAAACGCTTTAAAGTTTACTACATTCGTGTCATACTCTCTATTTGTTTTAAGGACTTTACCCACACACACGAATGACGACCTCTCTCACCGGCGACGAGAAGGACGACCTTATCAATTCCCTTAATCGGCAGTTGAAGGTCGCTCGTGCCGAAACGAATCTGCACCTGGCGGAAGTACGCCGTTTTAATTTCATCGTATCGGAAATCACCGAGGCTGCTGAAGGCGGTATCTTCGTTCGTCAGAACGTGGAAGGTGATTATATGTACGTCTCCGAACAGCTCGCCGAAATTCTCGGCTACGGCGACATCGGCATGCCGCCGAGCTACCGCCGGTTCCTGGAGCAGATCCACCCCGAGGATTTGAACCGGGCACTGGAGTTGGCGCAACTGCGGCGACCGGTTGGCTCCGGCTCCTCCGCTGATTCCGTTGCACCCGCGTCCCCGCCCGAAGCCGAAAGTGTACTTTCTTTGCCGAGCGCGAAGCCCGTACCCCGCAACATCTTCACCACCGGCACCGGAGCTCACCTTGAATTCCGCTACCTTAATCAGGCCGGAGAATACCGCTGGTTTCGCGCCAGCGCCAAACGCTACCAGCCCGAGGCCGGCCCCGAGCAGATCATCGGCCTGATCATCGATATTCACGACGTCAAACTGTTGGAGGCCCAGCGCCAGGCCGTGAATGAAGAACTCAAGGCCTTTATGTACAGCGTGGCCCACGACCTGCGCGCGCCCGTACGCCACATCGCCAGTTTCGCCGAGGCCATCCGCGAAGAGCCCGACGGACGGACGGAAGACCGCGAACTCTACCTCGGCTACGTCGAGCAATCCGCCGATAAGCTCGGTAAGATGATCGACGGGCTGCTGATGCTGAGCCGCAATCAACGCTACGTGCCGAAGATCGCTCCCGTCAACGTCGAAAAACTGCTGGGCGACCTCATCAGCAAGACGCGGCAGACCGAGCGGCAGGCCCCCGAACTCATCATCGAGCACGATGCCTTTCCCGTCATCCATACCGACGCGGGACTGATCGAGCAGGTGCTTCAAAACCTGCTTTCCAACGCCATTAAATACTCCAGCAACGAGCCGCGCGCCGTCGTTTCCATTCGCTACTACCTGCAGGAAGCCCAGCACATCATTTCATTCTCCGACAACGGCATCGGCTTCGACCCCGCTTACGCCGATAAACTGTTCAAACTCTTCACCCGCCTGTACGTGGAAGAAGACATTCCCGGTACGGGCGTAGGCCTGGCCAGCGTTCACCGCATCATGCGCAACCTCAGCGGCAGTATCGAGGCGGACGGTAAGCCGGGGGCGGGGGCGACGTTTACGATTCGGATACCGGTGAAGGTGGGGGCGACGTCGGCTTTTTAACCGGGTTTGTCGAACTTTTGAAGAAGTTCGACAAACCCTGATTTACAGCACTTTACAACCACCTCACCCCCAACCCACAAATCGCCCGATCTTTCCGCGCCTAACTGCTCCCTCCCACAAAAACGCCCTACCTTGCGGCCCCATCAAACCTAAGTCACCGAAGTCACGTTAAGCACGGAGACTTACATCGGGTTTCTCACCCCGGCAACTCACCCGGCCTTCCGCATGCTCATAGACACTTTCCTTTATAACTTCGGGCGGTACGTCCTGCTGCTCAAATCCGCCGTCGCTAAACCGGAGCGGTTTTCCATGTACTATAAAGAGACGATACGGCAGATGGACGCCATCGGCGTCGGTTCGGTCTTCATCGTACTGCTCATCTCGGTCTTCATCGGCATGGTGACGGCCGTGCAGTTCGCCGACCAGCTCGGCGACAGCTTTATACCGCCCTATTACATCGGCTACATCGTCCGGGACATCACGATCATCGAGATGGCACCGACGATCACCTGCCTGGTGCTGGCCGGCAAGGTCGGCTCCAACCTCGCGGCGGAGATCGGCGGTATGCGGCAAAAAGAACACATCGACGCCATGGAGATCATGGGTGTCAACACGGCGGCTTACCTGATCATGCCGAAGATCATCGCCGCGGTGGTGGTCATTCCGCTACTGGTGGCGATTTCCGCCTTCGTCTCCATCATCGGCGGTTACCTCGCCACCGTACTGCCGGGCGACCTGAGCCATACGGAATACGTGCTGGGCCTCAGAACGTTCTTCGTTCCCCGCTACGTTTTCATGATGTTCGTCAAAGCGGCCGTGTTCGCCTTCCTGCTCACTTCCATCAGTTGCTACCTCGGCTACTACGTAAAGGGCGGCAGCATCGAACTCGGCGAGGCCAGTACCAACGCGGTAGTCGTATCGAACGTCCTGATCCTGCTCTTCGATTTCATCATCGCGCTCCTGCTGACCTAAATTCTTCCCATCATGATCCGTACGGAAAATCTGGAAAAATCATTCGGGGAGAACCACGTCCTCAAAGGCATCGACACCGAGTTTTACGCGGGTAAGCCCAACCTCATCATCGGTAGCTCCGGCGCGGGAAAGACCGTGCTCCTGAAACTGCTCATCGGGCTGTTCGAGCCGACGAAAGGCACCGTTTATTACGGCGACACCGACATTTTTAAACTCAATAAGAAAGAACTGCGCGCCGTCCGGATGCGCATCGGGATGCTCTTCCAGGGCAACGCGCTTTTTGACTCCATGTCGGTAGGCGAGAACATTCGCTTCCCCATGGACATGTTTACCCGCAAGACGCTGAAGGAAAAACAGATGCGGGTAGATGAATGTCTCGAAATGGTTAACATGGAAGGCATCAATGAGCGCTTCCCGTCCGAGGTTTCCGGCGGCATGCAAAAGCGCGTCGGTATCGCCCGCGCCATGGTCCTGGAGCCCGACTACCTGTTTTGCGACGAGCCCAACTCCGGCCTCGATCCGCAAACCTCCATCCTGATCGACGAGCTGATCTGTGACCTCACCAACCGCAACAACATCACCACCGTCATCAATACCCACGATATGAACTCCGTGATGGGTATCGGCGATAACATCCTGCTGATGAAGGACGGCAACGTAGCGTGGCGGGGCGATAAGTCACAAGTACTGGAGAGCGATAACGATACGCTGGAAGACTTCATTTTCGCCAGCCCGTTTTTACAGCGCTTGCGGGAGGATGCGCTGCAGTTACGGCATCAGTCGGATTAGACTACCAATAATTTAAGGTCAAGGCGCCGTGCGCCGAGTGTGTCACACTCGGCGCACGGCGCCTCGACCTTGACCTTAGGTTTAGCGAATCGCCGCCAGCCACCGCTCCGTCGTCTCCTTATCCCATCCCTTCCGCTCCGCGTAATCCGCTTCCTGGTCCGGCTTAACGCCGCGCACGGTGAAATACTTCGCTTTGGGGTGCGAGAAATACCAACCCGACACCGAGCTGGCCGGGTACATCGCCATGCTCTCCGTCAGGTCCATCCCGATCGCGTTTTTCACGTCGAGTAGCTCCCAGATTTTGGTTTTTTCGGTGTGTTCCGGGCAGGCGGGGTAGCCGGGCGCGGGGCGGATGCCGCGGTATTCCTCGGCGATCAACTGGTCATTGGTGATGGTCTCGTCGGGCGCGTAGCCCCAGAACTCCATCCGGACGCGCTGGTGCATCCGCTCGGCAAAGGCTTCGGCGAGGCGGTCGGCCAGGGCTTTGAGCATGATGGCGGAGTAGTCGTCACCCGCCTCCTCGAAGCGCTTGACGTGGGGTTCGATGCCGACGCCGGCCGTGACGGCGAAGGCTCCCAGGTAGTCTTTTTGGGGCGAGGACGCGGGTGCAATGAAGTCGGTCAGGGCCACGTTGGCGCGCCCTTTCGCTTTTTTGGACTGCTGGCGGAGGTGGTACAGCTCTAGCTCGTCCGCCGGGGCTTGTGCAGCTTGGCTCGTCGGCTGAGCGGTATTTAGCGAAAGTTTTATGGTATCCGTAGCCACGTCCGCCGCCGCCGGCCAAAAGCCGATCACGCCCTTCGCGGAAACCCACTGCTCCTTCACCATTTGGTCCAGCATCTCCCGGGCCTCGTTATAAACCGTCGTTGACTCCACGCCAACCACCTCATCGGTCAGGATGGCGGGGAACTTACCGGCCAGCCCCCAGCTGCTGAAGAAAGGCGTCCAGTCGATGTAATCCACCAACTCGGCCAGGTCGTAGCACTCGAAGACTTTGGTGCCCGTAAAGGTCGGTACCGGCGGCACGTAGTTCTCCCAGTCCAGTTGCTCTCCGTTCTCCCGTGCTCTGTTGATGGGCAGGAAGGCCTTGTCCGCCTTCTGTTTCGCGCGGTGCACGCGCACGCGCTCGTACTCCTCGGTGATGCCGTCGCGGTAGGCTTTCCGGTCGTCCGCGTCACCGTCGAGCAGGCGACCGGCGACGGTCACCGCCCGGCTCGCGTCGAGGACGTGGATGGTCGGCCCCTTCGTGTAGGCGGGTTCCACCTTCAGCGCGGTGTGGGTCTTGCTCGTCGTCGCGCCGCCGATCATCAGCGGCGTGGTCATCCCACGACGTTCCATTTCGGCGGCTACGTTGACCATTTCGTCGAGCGAGGGCGTGATCAGACCGGAGAGGCCGATGATGTCCGCCCCCACCCTCACGGCTTCGTCCAGTATCTTGTTAGCCGGCACCATCACGCCCATGTCGACGATCTCGTAGTTGTTGCACGCCAGCACGACGCCGACGATGTTCTTACCGATGTCGTGCACGTCACCCTTGACGGTTGCCAGCAGGATGGTTCCTTTGAACTGGCGGCTACTCTCGCTCCGAGTGTCTTCCGCCCGCACTTCCAGGGCTTCCCCGGCGGCGGTACGGCGGGCGTCTTCCTCAGCCTGCCTGGCGAGTAACTCCTCCTTTTCCAGCTCGATGTAGGGGTTGAGGTAAGCCACGGCGGCCTTCATGACGCGGGCGGATTTGACCACCTGCGGCAGGAACATCTTGCCCGAGCCGAAGAGGTCGCCCACCACGTTCATCCCGTCCATCAGCGGCCCTTCGATGACGTGCAGCGGGCGCGGGTACTTTTGCCGCGCCTCTTCCGTATCCTCCGTGATGAACTCGGTGATACCGCGCACGAGGCTGTGCTGCAAACGTTGCTCGACGGTCGATTCCCGCCAGGCCAGGTCTTTGACGACGGAGCGGCCGCCGACGTTCTTCAGCCCCTCGGCCAGGTCGGTCAATCGTTCGGTAGCGTCCGGCCGGCGGTTAAGGATAACGTCTTCGACGCTGTCCAGCAGGTCTTTGGGGATGTCCTGATACACCTCGATCATACCGGCGTTCACGATGCCCATGTCCATGCCCGCCGCGATGGCGTGGTAAAGGAAAGCGGAGTGCATCGCCTCCCGCACCACGTTGTTACCCCGGAAGGAGAAGCTGACGTTGGAGACGCCGCCGCTGATCTTCGCGCCGGGGCAAAGTGCCTTGATGCGGCGGGTAGCGTTGATGAAATCCACGCCGTAGTTATTATGCTCCTCGATGCCGGTAGCGACGGCGAAGATGTTGGGGTCGAAGATGATGTCCTCGGGGTTGAAGTTTGCCTTCTTAATGAGCAGGTCGTAAGCCCGCTTGCAGATCTCCACCTTGCGGTCTTCGGTGTCGGCCTGGCCGGTTTCGTCGAAGGCCATGACGATGGCGGAAGCGCCGTATGCTTTGACCAGTTTGGCCTGGCGAAGGAACTCAGCCTCGCCTTCCTTCATGGAGATGGAGTTGACGATGCATTTACCCTGCACGCACTGTAGACCGGCCTCGATCACCTCCCACTTCGAGGAGTCGATCATGATGGGAAGCCTGGCGATGTCGGGTTCGGCCATGACCAGGTTGAGAAAGGTGACCATGGCTTCCTTACTGTCCAGCAGACCTTCATCCATGTTGACGTCGATGACCTGCGCGCCGCCTTCCACCTGGTGGCGCGCCACGTCGAGGGCCTCATCATAGAGGCCGTTCATGATCAGGCGGGCGAATTTGCGCGAGCCGGTGACGTTGGTCCGCTCCCCCACGTTGATGAAGTTCGTTTCGGGGCGGACGACGAGCGGCTCCAGACCGGCGTAATTGGAGTAATCGGGCAGTTCGGGAATTTCCCGGGTCGGCATACCGGCTACGGCCTTCGCCATCGCGCCGATATGATCCGGCGTGGTACCGCAGCAACCACCGATGAGGTTGACGAAACCACTGGCGGCAAAGTCTTTGATGTATCGTTGCATCTCCTCCGCGTCCTGGTCATATTCCCCCATCTCGTTAGGCAGACCGGCGTTGGGGTAAGCGTGGACGTTACACTCGGCGACCTTGCTCAGGGCGGCGAGGTGAGTTCGCATTTCCTGGGCACCGAGGGCGCAGTTCAGGCCGATGCAAAGCGGGTCGGCGTGCTTGACCGAATAGTAAAACGCCTCTACGGTCTGGCCGGACAGCGTACGGCCGGAGGCATCGGTGATCGTGCCGGAAATGATGACGGGCAGCTCGCGGTCCAGTTCCTGACGGACGCGTTCGAGGGCGAAAAGGGCGGCCTTGGCGTTGAGGGTATCGAAGATGGTTTCGATCAGGATGAGGTCCGCGCCGCCGTCCGCCAGTCCCCGAATCTGCGTTTGGTAAGCGTCGGCCAACTGACTGAAAGTGATGGCGCGGTAGCCGGGGTCGTTCACGTCGGGGCTGATACTGAGCGTCCGGTTGGTGGGCCCGACGGCGCCGGCAACATAGCGGGGTTTGCCCGGAGTCCGGGCCGTGTATTTGTCGCAGGCTTCGCGGGCGACGCGGGCGGCGGCAACGTTCATTTCGTAAACGACGGCTTCCGTACCGTAGTCCTCCTGGGCAATGGTGGTGCCGGAAAAAGTATTGGTCTCAATCACGTCGGCTCCCGCTTCCAGATACAGTTCGTGGATCTCCCGGATAACGTCCGGGCGGGTCAGAACGAGCAAATCATGGTTGCCCTTCAGGTCGCTGGGATGATCCTCGAAGTAACCGGTTCGGTAATCCGCCTCGGTTAGCCCGTACCCCTGGATCAGGGAGCCCATCGCGCCGTCGAGAACGAGGATGCGTTGCTGAAAAATTTCACGGATAGCGGGGCTGGACATATACTTTGCTTTAAAGAGGACGCAAAGATAGTAAGGTGCGTGGCGCGCGAATGGTCCGCTTTTGTAAAAAAATACGACTGCTTGCGCTACTCGGGCGGGGACGCGGAGGCAATGAAGTTCGGCGAGAAAGCCCTTCCGGGTGGGCGCGACCATCATTGCCCTTCCCCAAACCTATCTTTGTACCCGCGTCCCCGCCCATCTTCTTTATATGATTAGGCATCTAAACCAATTACTCCCGTATGCGATTTTTCCTGGCCTCGCTCCTGTTTATGGGTCTCTCGCCCTCATTCGCCCAAACCAACATCTCCGTTGGCCGGGCCGCCCCGGAGATCAACGTCACCGCCTGGCTCAAAAACGAGCCGACGGACAAGCAACTGCGCGGCAAGTTCATCGTCCTCGAATTCTGGGCGACCTGGTGCGGACCCTGCATCGCCGCCGTACCCCACCTCAACGAACTGCAGGCGGCCTTTGAGCGAGACGATCTGCTGTTCCTCTCCATGACCGACGAAAGCCCGGCCAAAGCCCGTAGCGTCTTCGACCGCGTTGATTTCCATTCCGCCGTAGCGACCGACGTTACGAAGAGCACCCAGGTATCCTTTGGCGACGGCCGACGCGGGCTCAAGGCCTTTCCCCTCACCATCCTGATCGATGACCTCGACACCGTTCGCTGGTTCGGCGCGCCGAATGACCTGGACGAGGAAGTAATGCGCGCCTTCCTGGCGGGTGGGCCGATAAATACCGAAAAGAAAAGCCCTGAGCAACCCGTCCCGGCCCGCTCTTCATCAGACGACGCCAGCCCGGCCCGGGACAACTTCATGCGGTTGCTCCAGGACGATACCGTGCGGGACTATTTCGAGCTGAAACCGACGGCCGCCGTGGACCCGTACGCGATGGGGGGGCAGGTCACCGTACGGTAACTTCTGCTCATCCGCCCCTAAGTAGCTATCTTCCCCCTTTCCGGCTCACCGGCCGGAAAGTGATACTCTAAGCTGTACAACTCGAAAAGAAAGTGAAAAACCAAACTCCCTCCCGGGCGTCCTACGCCCTTTTGTCCCTGCCCGCCACGGCGATGGGTTTCGCGCTCTGCGTTCAGATCTCGGCCCTGAGCTGGATTCTCAACACCAAATACGGACTTAACCTCGAAGAGATCGGCAACGTATGGCTGGCCGGTCCGCTGGCGGGTATTCTCGGTCAGGTGATCGTGGGGGTGATCAGTGACAACGTCTGGTTCATGGGCGGGCGGCGGCGGCCGTTCATCGTCATCGGCGGTCTGATTGCCGCGGCCATGATCTGGGCTTTGCCCAACCTCGGCCTGATCAGCCGGGCGATCGGCGTGGAAAGCATCGTCGCCGTCGCCATCACGGTCGCGCTGGTGCTCGACCTGGCGATCAACGTCGGCTTTAACCCGGCCCGCAGCATCATCGCCGACGTAACGCCGGAGGGCGACGTACGCACCAAGGGCTACACCTGGATGCAGACGATCTCCGGCTTCTTCGGCGTGCTGGCCTACGTGATCGCGGTGGTGACGAGCAACTACGTCCTTATCTACGTCGGCGTGGGGCTGGTCTTCGTGTTCTCCGTTATCCCGCCCTTCTTCATCTCCGAACCACGCGAGCTGGACGAAGGCAACGCGCCCGACGGCGTCGCCACCCAGGCGGACCTGCTGGAGGACGGCTCAGACATTCGTGTTCAGGGCGGGGACGCGGGTACAAACCAAAGGAGGAAAGGAGAAAAGGGGAAAGGCAATACGTCGGACTGGAACGCCTTCCTCCGTATTTGCCTGGCGCACGCCTTCACGTGGGTCGGCGTGCAGTGCATGTTCATCTACACCTTTGGTTTCATCAAGCAGTCCATCATGGGCTTCGACGTCAACGCCGAGCTCAGCGCGGACCTCAGTAACCAGATCGGGGCGAGCATCGGTATCGCCTTCGCCATCCTCAACACCATCGGCTTCCTTTTCCCCGCCCTGGTGCTGGAGCCGGTCACGCGCCGCATCGGCCGGGTGAAGACCCACGCGCTGGCCCTGGCGGTCAGTGCCGTCGGCTACTTGCTGATCGTGTTCCTGGGTCAAAGCATGTTCGCTTTCTACGCCCTGATGGCGGTGGTGGGCGTGGGCTGGGCGGCCATCGTCAGCATCCCCTTCGCCATCATGTCCGAAGTCGTCGATCAGCGCAAGATGGGTCTGATGATGGGCCTGTTCAACCTCTCCGTGGTGCTGCCCCAGATCGTCGCCTCCCGCCTCGGCGGCGTCATCGAAACGGCGGCGGATAAGAGCATCATCTTCTGGATCGCGGCGGGTACGCTGGCCGTCTCGTCGGGGCTGTGGCTGTTGGTGAAGGAACCGGAGCTGGGAGCTAGGAGCTAGTGGTCCGTCAACCAATGATTTCCGGTTGCCACAAGATCGAGTCGTCTAACTGGTTGGTAGTTGAGCACAAGTGCTGGGCCGTCGCCGGAGGGGGCAAATAACTTAGCCCGGAGGTACGCCGCAGGCGTTTCTCCGGGCTACTTTAACGTACGTCTTTTTTAAATCGCGCGCGCCCATAAAACACCATCCTTGAATCTTTCGAATGCCGTCACGCCGTCGTCTCCCGTCAACGGGTAGCGATGGAAAAGAGGCGGTGAAGGAAGTTCTTCTTCTAGCGTAATCCTCGAATGCAAATTGATATCTCATGAACGGTTCGTTACCTCCGGGTAGCGGACCATCTTTTGTTCCTTCCCCTTTCCATCGCACCCGCGGCCCCGCCCACCGCCTAAGGCTACAGCCCGGTTTAACCGTGCAACTAATTCCCCCGGCGCGGCGGTTAGAAAACCGTTAGGGGAAGCCCTATCTTCGCCGCCGAAATAGTGTTTTAGTCCTTCAGCATTTTGGTCCGTACGTTTCTAAGCGACGAACTAAAAGACCAACGGACTAAAAGACCAAAAGACCAATTTGCATGTCCGCCCCCAAGACCTACACCGCCGCCGAAGTCGAAGCCAAATGGTACGCCCACTGGCTGGAGAAAAATTATTTCCACTCCGAGCCCGACGAGCGCGAGCCGTACACCATCGTCATCCCGCCGCCCAACGTGACCGGCGTGCTGCATATGGGCCACATGCTGAACAACACGATCCAGGATATCCTGATCCGGAAGGCGCGCCTCGACGGCAAAAACGCCTGCTGGGTACCCGGTACGGACCACGCGAGCATCGCCACCGAAGCCAAGGTCGTGAAAAAACTGCGCGAGCAGGGCATCAAAAAATCGGACCTGACGCGGGAGGAATTTCTGGCCCACGCCTTCGAGTGGAAGGAAGAATACGGCGGCATCATCCTGAAGCAACTCCAGCAACTCGGCGCGAGCTGCGACTGGGAACGCACCCGCTTCACGATGGAGCCGGAGCTGTACAAGGCCGTCATTAAGGTCTTCGTCAACCTGCACAAAAAGGGCAAGCTCTACCGCGGCCTGCGCATGACGAATTGGGACCCGGCGGCCCAGACGGTCCTCTCCAACGAGGAGGTCATCCACACCGAGGAGAACAAGAACCTGTACCACGTTCGCTACAAGGTTTGCGGCTCGGACGACGAGTACATCGTGGTCGCCACCAGCCGTCCGGAAACCATCCCGGCCGATACCGCCCTGGCCGTTCACCCGGACGACGAGCGGTTCACAAAGTACCACGGCCGCAAGGTCATCGTCCCCATCGCCAACCGCGAAGTACCCATCATCACCGACGATTACGTGACGCAAGACTTCGGTACCGGCGCGCTGAAGATCACCCCGGCTCACGACATGAACGACAACGCCTTGGGCGAAAAGTACGGCCTGGAGGTCATCGACCTGCTCAACCCCGACGGTACGCTGAACGCCAACGCCGTCCTGTGCGTCGGCATGGACCGCGACGAGGCCCGCGTTGAATTCGTCAAGCATCTCAAGAAAACCGGCGACCTGCTGGAAACCAAACAGTACCGCACCAGCGTCGGCCGCAGCGAGCGCACCAACGCCGTGATCGAGCCCCGGCTGACGATGCAGTGGTTCCTGAAGATGGAAGACATGGCCGCCACGGCACTCGATGCCGTTGAGTCCGGCGAGGTGAAGTTCCACCCCGAAAATATGGTCAACATGTACCGCTCGTGGCTCAAGCCGGAGAACGTACGTGACTGGCCCATCAGCCGCCAGTTGTGGTGGGGGCAGCGCATCCCCGCCTGGTATTGGAACGACGAGATCTTCGTAGCCGAAACCGCCGAGGAAGCCCTCGCTCAGGCCCAACATCTCAAGCCGCTCAAAAACCTGACCATCGATGACCTGCAACAGGACGAAGACGTGCTCGACACCTGGTTCTCCAGCTGGCTCTGGCCCATGTCCGTCTTCGATGGCTGGAAAGACACCAAAGAACTGGAATACTACTACCCCACCAACGACCTGGTGACGGGCTGGGACATCATCTTCTTCTGGGTTGCGCGCATGGTGATGGCCGGTTACGAATTCAGCCCCGAACTGCTCGGTGAGGCGTTCGTGAAAAAGAACGGTAAGATGCCGTTCAAAAACGTCTACTTCACGGGCATGGTCCGCGACGAGAAGCGCAAGAAAATGTCTAAGTCGCTGGGCAACAGCCCGGATGCTCTCGAATTGCTAAAGGCCTACGGTGCCGATGGCGTTCGCTTCGGCATGCTCTCCAGCGCCGCGGCCGGCAACGACATCGTTTTCGACGCGCCGATCAAAGAAGGCAAGGTGCTCGACGAATCCGAACTCTGCAACCAGGGCAAGAAGTTCTGCAACAAGATCTTCAACGCCAACCGCCTGATCCAGGGCTTCGAGGTGGCCGACCTTGCCCCGAACCCCACCGCGACGCTGGCCGCTGAATGGCTGGAAGCGAAGCTGAACCACACCATCGGTGAGGTTGACCGGATGCTGGCCGAATACCGCGTCAGCGAGGCGATGATGACACTGTACAAATTCATCTGGGGCGACTTCTGCTCCTGGTACCTGGAGGCCATCAAACCCGCCGAAGGCGAGGCCATCAGCAAGCAAACCTACGAGGCGACCATCTCCGCCTTCGAGCGCATGATGACGTTGTTGCACCCCTTCATGCCTTTCATTACCGAGGAGGTATGGCACGACCTGCGCGACCGGGCCGACGGTGACGACTGTGTGGTTTCGAGCTGGCCCGTGGCCGCCGCTTACGACGCCGGTATCGTCAAGTCCTTCACCAGCTTGCAGGACACCGTCTCTCACATCCGCGACGTTCGCAACCAGCGCACGATCCACAAGCGGGAAGAGTTACAACTGTTCGTCAACAAAAGTACCGAATCGGAAGCGCTTCTGGGCTCGGCAGCAGGTGCAATGGAATTTCTTAAGAAGGCAGGCGTATTGAGCTCCGTCGCCCTGACGACGGAAGCCCCGGCCAACGCCCTACCCTTTCTCATCGGCAACGACAAGGCCTACGTCGTCCTCAACGAAGTTATCGACCTGGAGGCGGAGAACGCCAAGATACTGGAAGAGATCGGCCGCCTTGAGGGCCAGTTGAAAGGCGTTGCCAAGAAGCTCAGCAACGAACGGTTCGTTGCCAACGCCCCGGACGCCGTCGTCGCGTTGGAGAAAAAGAAAATGGCGGATTGGGGAGCTAAGGTCGAGAGCTTGAAAGCCATGTTGGGGTAGTCATCCGCCCGGTACCGTAAAAAACAATAGCCGACCCGGAACCGGGTCGGCTATTGTTTTCTATGGCGGCGATCAGTCAACGTTTAGCCCGTGGGCAAGGCACTGAAAGATCACCATTGGAGAGGCCGGCGGGCTACCGTTTCGTGAACCGTGCCCGGTACAAGCGGCTGTTGTCATCGCGGAGCAACACCGTATAGATTCCAGCGGGAAGGCCGGCTACGGACAGTTGGCGGCCGTCGAAGCGGGACCCTGTATTCACCGTTCGCCCCGCCGCGTCGAACACCCGGACGGAAAGGTTACGAACATCCTCCGCCAGCTCGAAGCTCACGCGGTTGGTTCCTACGGGGTTAGGGAAAACCCGTACTTCGGTTGCGGTCACCGGGGAGCCGGTCACCGAGGATGGCGCAACGGTACTCAACAAAGCGTACGAAATTTCCTCCCGGTAGTTATTGACGATAATATCCTGAACGCCGTTGCCGTCCAGGTCAGTGGCGTAGATGGTGCGCTCACCGATGCTAATGGACTGCGGGCGGTTTCTAAAACCGGTAAACTCGTAGATGATTACGGGGTCGGCAAAAGTGAAGTTGCCCTCATTGATGTGGTAAGCGACCAGGTTCTGGTCCTCACCGAAGGGGCGCAGTACGGTGATGAGGTCTTGGTCCCCATCCTGGTCTACGTCGGCCGTGATGATCTCATCCGCCGTGTATTCCTGCGGGCCGCCGTTGTAAAGTGAGAGGGGGGACGCGCCAACGAAGCTACCACCGTTGTTAGGGAGGACCATAACTCCGCCAAACGACTCCGGGTAAATGGCATCGGGAAAACCATCGCCGTTGATATCGGCCATCGCCAGGGCACTTCTCCTGGGGTCGAAGTCAACCGATTCGAGGGAACCGCCGCCGCTGCCATCGTTGACGTAGCAGGACAGGGTGTTGTTGGGGAAGTCACCACCGTTGTAGCATAGGTCGATATCTCCGTCCTGGTCAATATCAACAGCTACGCTTTGCCCGGTCGGGTCGGGAAGATTTTCGATGGTATCGCGACGGAAGCCGAGGGAGTCTCGCTGCGCGGTCATCAAAACGGCCGCCCCGGGTGGGTCGCCGAATACTGCTGGATTACTGAAGCCGAAAATGTCGGTCAGTCCGTCGGCGTTAAAATCCGTCAGAGCCAGTACCCCTACACCGCTGAAACTGGTGCCGATGGGGGTAGTAGCACTGCTGCTGAACCCCGTTGCGCTGCCAAAGTAGAATACCCTGCTCGTCAGGATGTCCGGGAAGCCATCACCGTTGAAGTCCTGGTAACGGATGGGATCACCATTGAGAAAGACATTCCCGAGGGAAACGGAATCCGAAACGACTTCGCCATCTACGAAGGAAACCAGGATCAGTTCGTTGCTGTTGTCGGAGTACAACAACTGGTGGTTAGCCGTATCAGCCGCGGGCACCAGGAAGTTGAGGGATTCGTCAGCGACAAGCCGTACGGTATCCGAGAAGAGTTGAGCCCGCAAACCAAAGGGGCAAAGGCCACAGAGGACAGCGGCTAAAACATAAAAAGATCGCATGTTAATTGGGTGTTGATAAGGTAATATCCAATAGCGCTAACCATTGGGTGTTGTTTGACCGCGCAAGGTAGGCAGCTTTCTCATTTATCATAAGAGATGCGCCACTCTTTTAATAAAAAAAGTTACAGTGTACAACAATATAACCTTTCGAGTACATTGTGAAGCAACAGGCTGGTTGACCGGTAATTAACCATGCGTGTTTTTACCACCAAAACGCGCAGCGTTTTCTGCTGGATAGCCCCTCTCCGCTGAGCCTTGGGCGAGCACGAAGTACCGCGAAGCAAACCCTTAACGGTGAGGGGTTGGGGTGAGGTTGCTACGGGAGGTTAGCGTCAGATTTAACAGCCTACCTCCTAACGCTACTGCTTCACCAACCGCCGGCTGGCGACCGCGGCCGCGGCCTGCAAGCGCACAAAGTAAACCCCCGCCGGGTACCCGCCCAGGTCGATCGCGAACTGGTGCTCACCGCCGGGTAGTTGACGGTCGAAGATCGTCTTCAGCAGCCGCCCGTTCACGTCGCTCAGGCTGAGGTTAACGCCGCCCGCCTCGACCTCGAAGCGGATGTCCGCCGAAGTGGAGGTGGGGTTGGGCCAAAGGGCGACCCGCAGATCACGAATGGCCGCCTCGTTCGTGTTCGTGGCGTCGCAGCCTTCCAGGATCGGCAGGTGGACGTAGTCGTGGCCCAGCACCTGCTTCACTTTGTCGGGGTCGATCTCCAGCCAGTCCTCGAAGACCGTACCGTAAATGTCCCGGAAGTCGTACTGCAGCGCGACGCCTTCATTGATGTCTACCGTTTCGCCAATTTCCGCGTTTTGGCCCAGTACGCCGCCGTTGACGCAACTGCCCATCAGGAAGAGCGGCGCGGCCGTACCGTGATCGGAGCCGAGCCCGTCGTTGGAGCGGATGCGGCGACCGAATTCGGAAAAGGTCATGGAAAGCACCCGCTTTTCGAGCCCCTGCGCCTCCAGGTCTTCATGGAAAGCGGAGAGCGCGCCGCTCAGGGTTTCCAGCAGGCCGGCGTAGATGCCCGTTCCTGGCTCTCCGGCCACTACCTGGTTGGCGTGGGTATCGAAGCCGCCGAGGTTAACGACGTAGACGTTCGTGCGCATGCCGCCGCTAATGAGGTAAGCGACGTTCTTTAGTTGCCTGGCGAAGCGGGTTTCGGGGTAATCGACGAGGCTTTGCCCGCGCTCGGCGACTTCCTGCACCACCTCGCCGTAAGCGTTGGCCTGTACGATGCTGGTGCGCAAGAAGCCGAGCTCGTCGCCGTAGGGCGTTTGCGGCAGCGGCGTATCGTCACCGCCCGCCAGCGTCAGCAGGTTAAACGGGTCGGTGATCGCCATGCTGTAGTTGGCCCCGACGCCCTGGCAGGTCTGGTTCACCTGGTTGCCGATGGCCACGGCGAAGGGGTGCGGACGGTCATCGTTGGGGTACCCTTCGGGGAAGTCGGGAAAATCCGACTCGTAATTGCGCCCCAGCCAGCCGCTGGTCACCACCTCGTCGGCTTCGGAGGCGGAGGTCCAGATGTCCGTAGAGCGAAAGTGGGAGCGGTTCTGATCGGGGTACGCCACGCCCTGTACGGCCATCATCTTGCCCTCCTGGTATAATTGGTGCATACCGGAGGCGGAAGGGTGAAAGGCCAGATTATTGTCGATGCCGAGCAGGTCACCTTGCGGCACCATCAGGTTGCGCCGCACGGCCATCAGCCGGTCGAATTGGTCGATGGGGACAAGCGTACTGAGCCCATCGTTACCGCCGTTGAGTTGAACGAGAACGAGCACGCGGTCGGAGTCCGCGCTGACCAGGGAGCGCAGGGATCTCGCCAGACCGGCGGTCAGTGGGTTACTGGCGAAAAGCGGCAGGCTTAAAGCACCACCCGTACGAAGAAAGTTACGACGATTCATAACGATGAATTTGAAAGGGAGAGGAGGGTGGTGACGTTAAACGAGCTGAAATTCGGCCAGCGCGAAGACGGCCCGGAAGAGATCGCGCAGCTTGGCGTGGACGCTGGCGGTCAGGTCCGTATCGTTAGGGTTGGCGAGATGATCGCCGTATTCCACCGTCCACTCGAAGTCGGGCAGACCGGGGATGAGGGCTTCCTTCAGATTCGCTAACTGCCCTTCGGTCAGGGGGCGGGGGAGCAGGTAGAAGTTGATGTTTTCGATCAGTTTGTTGGGGTCCGTAGCGTCGGGCAGTTGTTTGATCCAGGCGAGGTAGTCGTAGGTGCCGCGCACGCCACCCCCCAAACCTACGCCGTTAGCCGCGGTCATCGTACGGGAGAAGCGGGTGCGCTCCTGCAATGTGCTGCTGTTGATCCAGATGCGGGAGTAGGACGGGGCCTGGTAATAGGCTTCCCAGCCGGCGACGGAGGGCGGGTTGAAATAGTCCATGTCCATCACCGCGGCGCGGTAGTAGTAGTAAATGAACAACCGTCGTTTGGAGTCCAGCGGAAGATCGTCGAACTGGTGAGCGTGGTCGAAGGTCCGCATCTTGCCCGCCACCAATTGCAGCGGGTTTTTGATCATCGGCCCCTGGTTCTCGGTATCGTAAAAGTGCTCGCTAAGGAATAGCGCGCGCAGCACCGGACGAATCTCGAAGTCGTTCTCTTCAAAAATTCGCGCCATCTCCGCGATGACTTCGTTCTCCTCCGTCTCGTCGATTTTGTAATAGACGAAGTGGCGGTACAGTTTACCGCAGATGTAGCGCGCTACCGCGGGCTGCTGAAAAATGCGATCGATCACCGCCTTATACTCCTCCGCGCCACCGTCGGAAATCACATCATTGTTGAAGTGGTAGCTAAGTTGCTTATCCGTCGCGTCGTGCAGGTTAGCGATAAAAACGGTTTCCGGTTGGTTGGCGGGGTTTGTGGAGAAGTAAAAACGCGTTCGCCAGCCGGTGAGCGCGCGGGCCAGGGCGCGAACGTCGCCTTCGGTGTAGTTGCTGTAATCGCCCGGCGCGATCTGCGCCCCCTTGCCGACGGTAAAAAGTTCCAGCAACTCCCGCGCGTAGTTCTCGTTGGGGGAAGCAGCTACGTTCTGGTTGCCGTTAAGAAAAACGAGCATGGCCGTATCCACGGTCACCCGTTTCATCAGTTCTTTAAAGTTACCGAACGCAAACTCCCGGATCAGCTTTTGATAGTCGTACCGTATCTGCCCGTGCCCGCCTCCGGCGATGGCGAAGTGGTTGAGCCAGAATTCGGCCATCCTTTCCCGCGCGGAAAGTCGTTCGTTGCGGATGGAGTCGTACACCCAGGCGCGGAGTGACTGCACCCGATAACCGTTGACGTCGACGCCGGCGATCAGCGGTTGCCCGTCCCATTCCTCCCCGAGGCCTACGTTAGGATCCTGCTCGAAGTTATAGTTGATCGGTCCGGGAGGCGCCGGGCGTTCTTCCAACAAAAGATCGACGGCGGCCTCGATGTCCATCCCGGCAAGCTGATGCACTTCTTCGGGCAGCAGACCGAAGCCGGTGCGGCGAAGGAGATGCGCGGCTTGCTCGGCCGTCCATTCCCCCGTATAGGGCGATAGCCCGGTCAGTACTTGAGAAAGTTGTTCGTTCAGCATAATCATGATCGCTTGAAGTGACAAGTTAAGAGAATACGGGAGAGGTGGAGAAAGCGAAAGTGTTAAAGGTCGGGCGGGAGCGGCTAAAAACCGTTCGCCTTACTTGACGCCGCGAAACAGGGAAAGTAAAGTCGATCGACGGAAACGGTTACAAATCAGTGCAACTTAGCCACCCCGAATAGGGGCTGCTCTTCCTCTCCGACGCGCGCGTCTAAGGTCAGATCGTGCCGCCACCCTCACCGGACGGTACCCCGTCGTAACGGACGCCGCTGACTTTAGTGGCCGAGGGCTTGTGCTCCGCGCTCGTGGCGGGCGCGACGAAGGGTGTTTCCGTCAGCGGTTGCAGCAGCAATTCGCCCCGCCGCTCCCCGACCGTCATTTGGTACAAGGTCGCCCGACCGGGGTCGACGAAGGTGATCGGTGGGCGCTCATCCGTTTGGGCCGGCCCCGCTTTGAAGCGGATGTCGTGAAGATCCGAATTCCCGATGTGGAGACTCACGCCGTTGTCGGTCAGCCGCCAGTCGCGCAGCAGCAGCCCGGCCGGGAGAACTTCGGCACCGACGGCGAAATTGGAGAGGTTGTTGCCCGCGCTCTCCCAGTAGCCCGTCAGGCGCATTTCGCCGAAGGACAGACCGACGCCGGCGGGCGGGCCGAGGTTCTTGATGGTGTTTCCCGCCAGCGCGAACTGGAAAGCGGCGTTGTCCCAGGTATGCTCATCGTACTTCCGGAAAGGGCGTACGCGCAAGGCGACCGCCGCGTTGATGACCGAGAGGTGGTTATTGATGAAACGCTGAAGGGGGTTGCCGAGCAGGATGGCCTCCCGCCCGTTCGCCCCCAACTTCCCTTGCACCCGCGTGCGCGCCGAAAAACTGACGTAAAAGACGTTGCCCGCCACCAGGTTTCCCGCCCCCACGCCGGACGCACCGATGAATAACGCCCGCCCGTCGGTGACCACGAACTCGCTGTTCAGCAACGAAAAGGTGTTCGTTCCGTCCACGTGCAACTGATCCCCCACCCCCCGAAATGTACACTGACTGACGTAGCCGGGCGTCGCCAGCCAACTCACCACCGGAGCCGCTAGATGGCCGCGAAAACCGGAAAACAGCGCGCCGCCGAGCCGACAGTATTCCGCGCCGGGCCGTACGTTCAACGCGGCGGCCGGTCCACCTTCTCTGGGTTGCAACGTCAGTTTTCCCACCCCGCCGATCAGACTCAGCGCACCGCCCGGAGCCACCTCGATGGCCGGGCCGGCGGCATCGGTAAACGTCACTTGTAACCGCCGGTTCAGGGGCTTTTTCTCCGTCCCGATCTCCAGCAGCCCACCCGGATGCACCACGATCTTACCGACCGTCAGTTCGTGATCGGCCAGCAGGTCAATACGGCAGTGCCCCCTTACTACGATGCTGTCGAGCTGCGACGGCAACTCTCCGAGTACGTAATCGTCGGCCGGGCCGATCACCAGCGCGGTCGGCTGCGCGGCAAGCGTACCAAGAAATAAACTGGTGAAGAGTACCGCGAAACAGCGGCTTTGTTTTCGGGATACGGACTGCATGCAAAGTTGGTTATGCAACCGGGGGGAAGTTCTGATGGTAAATATATGGGCGGACGAGCCGGGAAAACAGCGCACGTCCGTAAACGGTGGCCTTTCCTTTACGGAACAGCGCATGCTGAACGGCTAAAAGGCACACTAAGGTACGACCGAATGCGCGAAAAGTTAAAATCCCGCCTCCGAACCAAGGTCCGAAGGCGGGATTTTTACACTTCAAAAGTGGAGATTTAACTACTTCCCTTCCGGCTTTTTACAAGCCTTGGCCTTGTCCGCGCAACAACCGGCGGCCTCCGTTTTCTTCGGTTTACAGCAAGCGGCGAGAGCATCCTGCGCCTTCGGGCGGGCGGGTACGTCGTCGGCATTGTAACCGGTGTTGGCGATGGCCTGACGGAGGGTAGCCTCGTCAATCAGTTTATCGTCATACTTGATCTTGACTTTCTTGGTCACCAGGTCGAGTTCGACCTTCTTTACACCGTCGAGGTCCGCCAGGCTGCGCTCGATGTTGGTCTTGCACATGCCGCAGATGGCGTTGGTCTGGATGACGATTTTCTTTGGGGGGGCCGCCATCGCTAAGAAGCTGAAGAGGATGGCGAAAAGAAAGAGATTACGCATTATGTTCTGATTTATGAAGTAAAGATAAGAAGCGGTGGGTATACTGACAATCAGCCGCTTGTGGTTATGATAGTTTTAACGGCCTTCGGCCTTGCGGCGGCTTCGCCGTTTTCTTTGGCCGCTGCGCGGCTTTGGTTTCCAAGGAGGGAAGGAGAGGAGGAGGAGAAGCAATACTTGACGAGGGTGCGATTACGACAATGATAGCTGTCGGGCAAGTACAATCGCACCCTACCACTATACTATTATCATTTCCTAAAACTTGAATTCTCTCCTCCTCTCCTGCCCTCCCTGGAAATACACTCGCGCGAAGCACGGGGAAAAGCGCGAAGCGCTCTACAACGTCCAGCGAACACCGAGGTAGGCCCGCCGCTGAAACAACGGCTGGTACACCTGCGTCGCGTCAAAGTACCCCCCGTCGAACGGTTCCCAGGCCCCGATGATCGCATCCCGCTGCGTCCGGTTTGTCAGGTTCTCGCCGCCGGCGTAAAGCTCGGTGTGGCCATTCACTACATAGGTCAGCTGCGCGCTCAGGATGCCGAAGGCGGGCGACCGCTGCGGGTGCGGCAGGAAGATCTCTTCGGGGATGCCGTCGAGGTCGATCAGCCGCTGCCGCCCCGTCCAGTGGTAGTTCAGGTGGGCCTTGATGCGGCGGCCGTCGTAACCGGCCGTTGCCAACACGCGGTGACGCGGCGTCAGGGGCACTTCGCGCAGGCCGTTGGTGGCGTAGGTCTGCCGCACGTCGTTGAACTTATAAGCCAGCTTGACGTCGATCAGCGGCAGCACCTCGTAGTTGGCGCTGAGCATAAAGCTGTTGGCGAAGCTCGGCCCGTCCAGCTGGTAAATGCGCAGCGTCCCGATGTCCTGCTCGGCGTCCACGATCAGCTGGTTCTGAAACTCGGTGCGGAAGGCGTCGAACACCAACTGCCCTTCGCGGCCGTTGAGGATGAAGCCCTGGGTGTAGTTCACTCCGAAATTCCAGGCGGACTCCAGGCCGAGAAAGCCGGGGTTCGTTAGCGGCCCACCGTCGTTCTCCCGTCCTTCGGGAATGACGTCGCGGCTACTCGGCAACCAGTTCAGGTTGTCCACCAGCACGTTGGGCGACCGCCAGCCGCGACCGACGGACAGGCGGACGGCGGCGAGTTCCGTCGGGTTGTACTTCACGTTGAGGCGCGGGCTGAACTGGTTACCACCGAGGTTGTGCCGGTCGGCCCGCAGACCGAGGATGGCCGTCAGCGCCCGAAAGCTCGCACCCTCCCGGCTTTCTTCCCAGCGGAAAGTGTATTCGCCGTACGCGCCGACGGTATTCTCCGCGCGGTCGTACACCACCCGGTCGAAGGTCTCCTCGAAGTCGTCCACCCGGGCCGTGCCGCCCAGCGATAGTTGGTGGTTATCGTTGCCAATGCGGGTGTGGTACAGCGCGTTGAGGTAGCCGGAGCGTTGTTCGCCCTGGTGCAGCTTCATCCCGTAGCGGTTGTTGAGTTTGTGCATGCTGCCGCTGTAAATGAAACCAATGGATTGCCACGGTTTATTGAAACCGAAGTAGCCGGTTTTACCCCATGCTTCCAGCCGCTGGTTGTCCTGATCGATCAGGTAAGGGTCGAGCACGGACTGGCCGTGGTCGTGTACGTCTTGCTGACCGCCGCTGCGGCGGTCGCGCGCGCCGAGGATGCTCCACTGCCCTTCCCAGTTGTCGTTGCCCTTACGGAAGAGGCGGAGCAGACCGACGGCCGTGCGCCGGTCGGGCATGTCCTTAAAGCGGTCGAAGTCGTGGTCGTGCTTGTTCTCGGTGAAGCTCCCGTGGGCCGCGCCGCCGAGCCAAAGCGTTTTGCTGATCTGGGTGTTGGCGAGCACGTTGAGCTCTCCCCTACCCTGGCTACCGGCGAAGGCGTTAACGAATAACTTCGGACCGTTGGTCGGCTTGATCAGCTCGGTGTTGATCTCGCCAGTGAGGCCCGCCGCGCCGCTTTCCAACGAGCCGCTGCCTTTGCCGATCTGGATGCTACTGACCCACGGGCCGGGAATCAGATCAAGCGCGAAGGGACTGGCCAGACCGTCCAGCATCGGTCGTTTTTCCAGCGTGAGCTGGGTGTAGGTACCGCGCAGGCCCATCATTTGGATCTCGCGGCGGCCGGTCAGCGGGTCGCCGTAGGTGAGGTCGACAACGGGGCTGTTCTCGAAGCTTTCGGCCAGGCTGCAACAAGGAGCTTTGCGCAGTTCCTTGCTGGTGATTGACTCGATGTTGCGGACGTTGAGCAGGCTGGCGGAGTTCCCGCCGTCGCGGGCGGTGACCTTGATTTCACCAAGGGCGGTGCCTTCTTCTTCCAGCACGATTTGCAGCGGGAAGGTCAGGGTATCGACCCGGAATTCGCGGGTGGCAAAACCGAGATAGCTGATCCGGAAACGGTCTTTCCCGGCTTCGGCTTCGAGGTAAAAGTGGCCGTCGGCGTCGACGGTGGTACCGCCGCCGTCGAGCCACTTAACGGTAGCGCCGGTGAGCGGGTAGTCGTCGGTGTCAAAGACGGTGCCGTGGGTCTGGGAGAAAAGGAATAAAGGAAGAAGGGTTAAAAGGGTAAGGGATAGGCGATACGCGGTTTGTGGGCGAGGTCGCGGGTGCCGGGGGAGTTTCGGGGACGCAGTTATAGCGATCATACGTGGATTGATTTAGCGATTGAGCAATAGTATGGCCGGCCTTCAGGCCGACCACTAGCTCACTGGCTAAATCAAAAAAATCTGCTGCGCCACCAGCAGTTGCCGCCCCGCCGGTCGGTCGGGCGGCGCGGGGCCGCGGATGGGGCGGGTCTTGACCACCGCCAGTGCCGCCAACGGGCGGTAGGCGGGCCAGGCGGCCGCCGTGATCATCGGCTGCCCGATGAAGAGGTCAGCGGAAGCATCCGCCAGGTAATCGGCGTCGAACTGGGCAACGATGACGTCGGTGAAACCACAATCGTGGTCTTCCGCATCCGTCATTTGACACTCGGTGGTGACCTTGCAGCAGGCCGACCCGTGGTGGTCGTGCTCACTAATTTGCGGGGCGTGGGCCGCGCATTCGTGCTCACCACCCGCCAGCGACAACGACGCCTCGCCCACGCAGGCGCAGTACACCCGCTGCAACGGTAAGCCAACGCTGACCACCAGGAGGTAGAGCGTAAGCCAGGGCGTCAGCCGGTTGATATAGGAACGTGGGAGCACGGAGGCAAAGTTAAGGCGGCCCGGGGTGGCCGACAAGGTTCGGGAGTTAAACACCTTATTAATGAGATGGTTGCTTAGAGATTATCAGGACCGATCGTTCGCGGGGGGGCGTGGTCTTGCAACGACCTTATGGCTACTTCCCCCGGCACCCGCGTCCCCGCCCTACTCCAATTCTTCCAGCTCCGTCCGCTTCCGCTCCAGCCGCTCCAGGATTATTCCCCGCGTCTCCGGCGCGTCGGCAAATTCTTCGCGGGCCAACGCCTCCCAGCGTTCAAGGGAAGCCAGGGCTTTAGCCGGCCGGCCCATTTTCTGATACGCGTTGGTGAGCATCTCGTGGAGGTAATAAATGTGCTCCTCTTCTTCCAGTGTCAGCATATGGCTGAGGAAAACAACGGCGGTTTCCAGGTCCCGTTGGTTGAAGATGAGATAGTTGGCCGCCCGGAAGTACTTCTCCCCTTCCCTGGTAAAGGGAGCTTCAGCCAGGCTATCGATGTACGCCAGCGTAAGGGCTTCCGCGCTCGCAACGATGGGCACGCTCACCTGCACGTCCGTCCATGATACGTAGAGCGTCGCGCCGTTCGTCGTCACGTCCAGCTCTACGGAATACGACTCGTAGAAGCGGCCCGGGGTCTTGACCGGCACGCAAACGTTGACCACGTCGTATTCGGGCTTGTAACGCCCGATCCCGTCGTCGGCCGTACTCAGTACGAAGGTCCATTCCTCCTTGCGCGGAAAAACCTGGAGCGCGTAGCTGCCCGCCGGCACCTCGCGGTCGGCCACCCGCATCGGTTCGTCGAAGGTAATTGTGGTGCCGCTCGCGCCGGTGTGCCACATCTCGTCGTAGGGCACCAGCCCGCCGAAAATCTTGCGGCCCCGCGCGATCGGGCGGTCATATTCGATGCTCACGTGGCCGTTTCCGACCTGCTGGCGAACCTTGGTTTTGGGGCTGAGGGGGGCATAGCTGTATTGAGCGGCGAGGCCGGCGGAGCAGAGAAAAAGCAGGGTAAAAAAGAAAAATTGCTTCATGATAGTGAAGGGGTGAATTTAGATTAAATTTAGAGGAATGAAACAAGGTTTAGAGCGTGTATATCGTACGCATCACAGAATGCTTGATCGAACGAAAGGCATCCATTCCCTCTCCTCTGGGCCAGGGCGTACCAATGTTTATTGCAGTTATTCATCGTTCCTTATAACATGGTCCGGGTACTTACGTCCCTTGATCTTGGCCATTTTTTGACGGCGGAAAGGCGTTAAGAAATTTGCACTGTTTAAGCCTGTACAAAGCGCGATTTGTATTACGAAATTCAAATAATCCGAGAACCTAAATTTAAATTTCAGGCATTCCGGCGAGTTTGCAAATGTTAGCCTTTCCGCCGTCAAAAAATGATTAGCCAAGATCACAGGACAAGATTTTTGCTTCTTTTCATCTGAAAAGAAGAGAAGCATGAGCTGCCATGTAATCTCGTGAGCAAAACATAGCCGCCCGCGGAAGAGAGGCACTGAAAACGAGACGGGCGAGCATCTTGTGATACATATGCTTCTAACACCCATCCGCCACCGCCAGCAGCCACCCCACCGAGGTTTCCGTAATGCTGCGCGCGGATTTACCACCGGGCCCTTCCGGCTTGTACCCGCCCCAGAGCGCGGCAGGTAAATCGTTGAAGCGGCTGCCGGGAATCGCCATCAGCGGCCGCTGCCAAAAGGTACCTTTGGTGGTGCGGATGATTTTCTGGCCGAACGTGGTGGCGTACAGCTTCCCGTCGGAGGTCATCAGCCGGGTAACTCCCGTATCGGAGTAAACGATCTTCCAGCTCACGCCGTCGTCTTCGCTCACCACGATGCCGTCGCGGCGGGCGGCGTAGAGTTTACCGTCGAATTCAGCGAGGCCGTTTACCTGCACCATATCGCCGGTTTGCCGCCAGGTACGGCCACCGTCGGCCGAGCGGTAGATGCCGTTGTCGGTACCGGCGATGAGCCGGTCGCCGTGAAATTGGAGCGCGCGTACCGAGCCGCCCATCATAGCGAAAACGGAGGGCTTCCAGTTCCGCCCCCGGTTGGTCGAAGTAAAAATGCGGCCGTGATAGGTGCCGATCACGAGCAAATCCTCCCTGGCGGCGATTGAGTTGATGTCGACCTTCTCGGGTAGCCCTTTGCTCCGTTTCTCCCAGGTGCCAGAGCCTTCGGGCAGCACGTAGAAGCCGCCGTAATCGAGGCCCAGCAGCAGGTCACCTCCGTCATCCAGCAGGGCACCCGCCGAGGCGCGTTCGGGCAGGCCGTTATGGAAGGCCGTCCAGGTTTTACCATGGTCCGTACTGCGCATTATGGAGGGCGGGGCCGCGGGTGCCTGGGAATGGGCGGAGAAGCCAAAGAGCACAAAGGCAAGCGCCGGGAGCAAAGTCTTCATAAGGGGAGGTCATTGATTTCCCGCAAGGTAGGCGGGCCGGGCGGCCGGATCCGGAAACAAATGTAAAAGGATGTAAACGGCTGGTAAAACCCAAGTTACAGCACCGCTCGCCGCTTTCCGCCGCTTACCTTTACGAGTATGAAGAAGTGGTTAACGCCCTTGCTGCCCGTCGTCGGTCTCCTGCTGATCGCCGTCAGCCTATCCGTCGTCCGCTCCGGGCCGGTGCGGGATGACAGCCGGCGCGGCGAATTGGCCCTGCGCCAGATCGGGCACGACTACCTGAACGCGGTGGGCGATACCCGCGGCCTGGTTCCCGCCGTCAACCACCGTGAAGACGGCAGCCTGCTCCTCCCGCTGGAACTGGACGTCAACTACGATACGCTCGTTGCCGTGACCGCCCGCGTCGTTACCCGCAACGAGATCACGGTGGGCTACAACCTCTGGCTGGAGGACTGCCTGACGGCAACAACCTTCCTCGGCGCGTTCTTCCCCCATGGCCGTCGGTCAAGCGACAACCCGGCCTGCTCCGGTCGCGACCAAACGCCCCGCTGCGCCAACGTCTACTTCGCCCTCGAACAACAACCGGCGGACGCCAAATGGCCGTTGCTGGCCGGCGGGTTCGGTTTGTTGCTACTGGCGTTTGCCGGTTGGCGGGCCGTGCGTGGAGAGGTCGCCCCTCCGGTCGCCTCCCTCACCGAAAACGCCAACGCCATATCGGTTACCGCACCCAACACCGGTTCCGTCCGCCGCCTCTCCCCCAGCTGTTCCTTTGACCCCGATAACCAGCTGCTTACCGTCGCCGGCCAAAACGGAACCCTCACCTACCGGGAAGCCAAACTGCTCACCTTCCTCACGGACCGTCCGAACCAGGTGCTCGACCGCCAGACCATCCACGACGGCGTCTGGGGCGACGAGGGTATTCTGGTGGGGCGCAGCCTCGATGTTTTTATCTCCCGGCTACGCAAGAAGCTGAAGGCGGCGGAGGGGGTGGAGATTAGAACGGTGCACGGGGTGGGCTATCGCATGAATTACAACGGTTGAGGAACTGCGCTCTACGGTGAGCACACATCTTTAAAGAAGTCCGCCAGACCGCAATTTTACACCTCCGAGAGCACGAAGTACTGCGAAGCAAAACTTTTGGCCGACTGCGTCAGGCCAAAAGATACCTCGGAGGAGAAAATCGCTACGCTCTACGGGCGATTATGAGCCGTTTTCACCTCCGAGGTGTCGAGCTGGCGCAGCCGCGAGCTCCTCGGAGGTGTAAAACGGCGGGCGGAATCGCCAATGTAAACTTGTGTGCTCACCGTAGAGCTGCGCTCCGAATGTAAGACAGGAGACAGCACTCACAACACTTGCATTCGGAGCACTACACCTCAACCATTTAATCTATATCATTCACCAAACTACTCGGCATACGGCCGCAGCGTCTCGATCCGCCCCTCCCCATCATAAATTATCTCCGCCATTTTCACCGACCGCAGGTGCGTCACCCCTTCGCTCAGGATGCTGTCGTGGTAAAACAACCACCATTTTCCCTTCCATTTGGCGATGGAGTGGTGGCTCGTCCAGCCCACCACCGGTTCCAGGATGCGGCCCGCGTAGGTGAACGGTCCGTACGGGCTATCCCCGATCGCGTAGCAGATGTAGTGCGTATCGCCGGTGGAGTAGCTGAAGTAGTACTTGCCGTTGTATTTGTGCAACCAGCTCGCCTCGAAGAAGCGGCGGTCGTTGTCGCCCTCGGTCAGCAACTCGCCGTTCTCGTCCAGGATGTCGACGTAGCGTAACGCCTCGGCGAATTCCAGCATATCGTCGGTAAGTTTGGCGACGTAGGGGCGCAGGGCGGCTTCTTCTTTTCCCGGCAGTTCGTGCTTACCGTCCCACTTGTGGTCGCGAAACTGCTGCAGTTGCCCACCCCAGATGCCACCGACGTAAATGTAGTAGCTGCCGTCATCATCCCGGAAAACCGCCGGGTCTATGCTGTAGCTGCCCTTCATGTAGTCCCGCCGGGGCACGAACGGCCCGGTCGGCGAGTCGCCCACCGCTACGCCGATACGGAACATCTGCTCCTGGTCGCGCGCCGGGAAGTAGAAATAGTATTTACCGTCCTTTTCCGCCGCGTCGGGCGCCCACATCTGGCGGCTGGCCCAGGGGACGTCCTTAACGTGCAGGGCGACGCCGTGGTCCGTCGCCTCCAGGTCATCGTTGACGCTCAGCACGTGATAATCCTCCATGCCGAAGTGGTCGCCGTTGTCGTTGAACGGGATGCCCGCGTCGATGTCGTGGCTGGGGTAGATATACAGCTTACCGCCGAAGACGTGCGCCGATGGGTCGGCCGTGTACAGGTGAGTAACCAGCGGTTGAGAAATGGCTTTTTGCGCGAGGGCTTTGTAGTCGGTCATGAGCAAATGATTGTATGAAAGCCCCGGAGGGGCGTCTGGGATAGCGAGGGGTGAAGTGAAGTCCCGAAGGGACCGAACGTAAACCCCTCGCAAACGTCCGGATTAAGCCGCATTCTCCCCGCGGCGCACGAGCAGGTCGGATTCAATTCGGTTCTCCATCCCCTTATCGATCTCGTAGAAGAACAAGGCCGCCACCCCGATCAGGAACGGCAGCGAAGCGAACACCGAAATCATCAGTCGAATCCCGGTCAGCGTTTCGGGTGACTGCAAATCGAGCCCTTTATCGTAGCCGTAGTAGGACAGCAAACCCGCCACCGTCGCGCCGCCGATGCTCAAACCCACCTTCAGGCCAAAGATCATGGCCGAAAAGATGATCGCCGTCGCCCGCCGGTTATTCTTCCATTCCGAGTAGTCCGCCACGTCGGCGATCATCGCCCAGAGGATGGGGATGGTGATACCGTACATCAGGCCGTGGCCAACCTGGAGGGCGAATACCGTCCCGATCGCCGTCGGCGGCACCACGATGTAGGCCAGCAGGAAGAGCGTGGAAATGAAGAGGAACAGCCCGAAGACGTTCCGCTTGCCGTATTTATCCGCCAGTGTCTTGGAAAAGAAGATGCCGATGATCTGGCAGATGATGCTCGTGGCGTTGTACAGGCTGAAAGTCGACGCCCCCGCCGTCGCGTCGTTTGCGAACAGCCCGCTCGCCCCCACGCCATCGAGGAAGGCGCGCATCGACCCTTCGTCCAGGTACTGCTCGAAGTAGTAGATGTAAGAACCGCCCTTTAACGCCAGCGTGACGAAGATGAGGGTGGTTAAGACCAGCATTACCACCCACGGACGGTTACCGAACAGGTCTTTCAGATCATTAGCGACGCTCGATTCCTGCTCCGGCTTCGGGATGACCCGCTCCTTGGTCGTCAGAAAGGTGACAAGCAGGCAGATCACGCCGACCACCGCCAGCACCATCATCACCTTTTCGAAACCGCCGGCTTTATCCCCGTCGCCTGCCCACAGTACGATCGGGTACACTAGCACCTGGATGATGAACTGCGCCACCATGACGGCCACGAACCGGTAGCTGCTCAGGCTGTTACGCTCTTCCATGCTCCCGGTCAGCACGCCGCTGAGCGCGGAATACGGCAGGTTGCTGGCCGAGTAAATCATCACCAGCAGCAGGTAAGTGACGCCGGCGTAAACGAGCTTGCCCGACGGGCCGAAATCCGGCGTAGCGAAGGTGGCCATCACGATGGCACCGAAGGGGACGGCCGTCCAGAGTATCCAGGGTCGAAACTTGCCCCAGCGCGTCCGCGTCCGGTCGGCGATCGCGCCCATGACCGGCGTGAACACCGCCCCACCGATGATGCCCGCCCAGAAGATGATGAGCGAAGCCCAACCCGCCTCGATGCCGTAAACGTCGGTATAAAAGAAAGCGATGAACGTGACCAGCGTCTGGAAGACGAGGTTGGCGGCGAGGTCACCGAGGGCGTAGCCGACCTTTTCGGTGACGCTGAGCTTATGGTTGATGATGGACATAGTAGTAGGTTAGTTCGTTAGTAGTTAGTTCGTCAGTACGGCTTCTGACGTACAAGCACTGAAATCTAACTATCTAAGCGACATAACCCGTTCATACGCCGGCTTCTTCCGGTTCTCGCGATCAAGCAATAAAGGGTGATTCGTCCGCCCCTTCACCGGCCATCCGTTGAGCCAGCTGTGACCGTCGTTCACGCCCCAGAAGGTGACGCGGGTGATCTTGTCGTCGTGCTTGAGAAACAGCTTAAACAAATCCTCGTAACGGTCGGCCAGGGCGGTCTGGATGCTGTCCGGCAAGCTGGCCGGATCGGGATACGGGTTCATGAAAGGTGTGTTCTCGAAAGAGATCCGCGGGTCGGCCGTCAGGTTGTTGTACGGGTTGGGCAATACGTTGACGTCCACTTCGGTAAACATGATGGGCAGGCCCAACTCGGCGAAGTCGTTGATGGCCGCCTCGATCTCTCCCAGCGTCGGCGAATCGAGGCTGTAGTGGCCCTGGATACCGACGCCGTCAATGGGCGCCCCGTTGGCCAGCGCGCGCTCGAGCAGGCGGATCATCCCGGCCCGCTTTTTCGGTTGCCAGGCGTTATAATCGTTGTAGTAGAGTTCCGCGTCGGGGGCGGCTTCGCGGGCCATCATGAAGACCTCCGTGACGTAGTCCGGGCCGAGGACATCGGGCACCGACCATTCGCGCAGAGCTCCTTCCCCGGCGTCGTCGATGGCTTCGTTGAGTACGTCCCAGCCGTCGATGCGACCCTTGTAGCGACCGGCGACGGCGTCGATGTGTTCCTTCAGCACGGCGCGCATCGTGTCGGGGTCTTTAACTTCCTTGACGTATTCGCTCAACTGCAAGTACCACACCAGCGCGTGACCGACGACGAACATGTCGTTGTTTTCGCCGAATTGCACGTAGGCGTCCGGGTTTTCCCAGTTATACACGCCGCGGGCGGGGTTGATCTCCTCCCATTTCATCATGTTCTCCGGTGTGATGGTCGAGAACTCGCGGGCGACGAGTGCCTGGCCCGCCGTGTCTTCGCCGTTGACGTGTTTCACGCCCAGGGCGGCACCAACGACAAAATTATCGGCATAGACACTTTGTAAGGTAGGCGCGGGGGGCGCGGCCGCGGGTGCCGTGGAGGTGGAAGAAGAGCAACGGAAGAGACAAAAGCTCAGCACGCAAAGCGCTGGTAGTAAACGAATTGACATGTTATCGACTTGCGGATGGGTGAAAATATGACCCAATGTAACCCGCCCCCCTTAATGCAATCCATTGTGGCAAATTGTTTTTTGCGCCGGCTACCAGTCTTCCGCAAACGCCTTATTGAAGATCTGCTCGTTGATCTGCTCGGTAATGTCCGCGATCGCCTCGTCCTGCACCGAGGCCAGGGCCGTGGTGCCGGGAAATTCGAAGTAATTGCTGAAGTTCTGTTTCCAGCCCTCCTTGTCCGGGTCGCGCAGGTTTTTGTATTCGATGGCCACCACGATGGTCAGCCGGTTAAGGCGCGCGAAGGCGGCGGTCTCGTCTCCCGCCGTCGACCCCTCCGCCGAAACCCGGAAATCCACCAGCGTACCGGTCATCTCGATGTCCGGCGAATCTTCGGTGATAACGAGGCGGGCCTGGTCGCGCACCTTGTCGCGCAGTGCTTCCGTCATGTCGATGTACAGCGTCGGCGGCGCGGTCAGGGCGTTGTTTTTGAACAAGGGCAGGTAGGCCGTTTCCACGCCTTCCGGGATGGAGATGCCGCTGAGGGTATAGCAGCCGGTGAGGCAAAGGGCGAGGGGTAAGAGCAAGAGGTACTTCAACATAAGGGCAAAGTTAGAACTTGTCAGGGAGGATACGTTTTGAACGGGGAACGTCGCCCGCCGGCCGTTTGGCGCGTAGCCGTCTCCGACGGCGAGCTTACCGTCGGAGACGGCTACGCGCCAACCACGCCTCTTCCCAATTCCACCGCACCCGCGTTCCCCGCCCGCCTCCGAAAAAATAACCCCTCCCGACCAGCGGCCAAAAGGGGTCAATTCAATAACTTTCAAGTAGTTGTAATCTTCAACTGAAACATAGCGTGTTAGGCGGCGCCGGCGCGCAAAGTCTCCATGTCGCGCACCAGAATACGGCCGCGATTGAAGTAGATGAGGTTTTCCTTGCGGAGGTCATTGAGCACGAGCGTGACCGTCTGGCGGCTGGTGCAGGTGATATTGGCGATGTCCTGGTGGGTAAGGCTGTGCTTAAGCAGCATTTCGTAACCGACCTGGCGACCGCGCTTTTCGACCACCTCGTGCAGGAAGTTGACGATGCGGCTGCGGGCATCCTTGAAGATCAGGTTCTCCAGTTTGTTCTCGGCGGCCATCATGCGCTGACCGAACAATTGCAGCAATTGCTGGCTGACTACGGCGTTCCGGGCAAGAATCTGCTGAAAATCAGCGATTCGGATGGTGTAATAGTGAATCTCTTCCTTGAGGCTTTGCGCCGTTTCCGTACGGGCGGATTCACCGACCAAAGCCAACTCGCCGAAGATCGCCTCGGGGTGAATCAACTGCTTGATCACCTCCTTGCCCTCGTTACTGTGGGTGCTGATCTTTACCGCGCCCTTACTCAGTAAAAAAATGTGCTCGCTCGTTTCTCCCGGCTGATAAATGATGGAGTAGCGCGGCTTTTTACGGAACTCCATGGCTTCAGCCAAGCGATTTTTCTCCGCCTCGGTGAGGGCGTCGAATAAAGGAAACTGTTCGAGGAGATTGATTTTCGTGGCGGAATTCATTTGGAGGCACTTTTAAAAAACAAAGCAAGATAGCGTTCGGCGAAGACGGGCATTTACGCCCGATTAATGGCCGGTGTATGTATTCAGGACACTAAAAAACGGAGAACCCCCTAAAGCACGAAAGAAAAATTAGTGGAAGCGTGAAAACGGCAGCCTATAACAACGCCACCCGCTGCAACGCCATGATACTCAGTGCATCCCTGATGCGCCCGTCCAGCGTCATCGCGATGGCCTCGGAGAGCGGCAGACGACGCAGGGTGAGTTCCTCCGTGTCTTCCGGTTCGGCCTCCCCCATCGTCAGACCCTTTGCGAGGTAGGCCACCCCCCATTCGTCGGTCACGGAATTGCTGAGGTGAAACTCCATCAGGCGCGTCCAGTCGGTGGCTTCCAGGCCGGTTTCCTCCTTCAACTCCCGTTTCGCGGTATCCAACGGGTCGGTGCCGACGGGGCAGCCGCCTTCGGGAATTTCCCACTCGTAGCTGCCGAGGGCATAGCGATATTGCCCCACCAGCCAGGTATAGCCCTCTTCATCCACCGGCACGATGCCGATGGCGTGGTTCTTATACTTCACCAGACCATATATACCAGGGTTGCCCGCGGGGTTGATCACTTCGTTGTGCTCGATACGGATCCAGGGGTTTTCGTAAGCGACGGCGGTGGAGACGGTTTTCCAGGGGTTGTTCATACGCGGCGATTCTTTGCGGGTGCAAGATACCGCGCCCGGTTGTCAGGAGGCGTTTGGTCAGTAGTCAGAAGGGTAACCGCTCATGACGACGGTATTACTCCTGACACCTGACTGTTTGACTGTCTAACTGAATACGGCGCGGGAACGCGGGTGCGGCAAAAGGTTTTCAACAGCCCCGTTGATTCCACTACCGTCGTTACGGCAGATACATAACCGCGGCTTTTTAATTACGATTGCTAAGACAACTATCCGTATCTTTCGCCTGCCTTACCGGAACACCGAAACCTTTTGCCCGCTTCACCATTTACTAGCTGCATGCCGCGTCGTGGTTCACCACGCCACAACAAGCGACGCTGACCCCTCAGCTCAACCTGATAAAACCTCTACCATGGTAACTACTCTTTCTACAACGCCCAACGACGAGCAACTGGAGATGATCCGCCAGAGTGCCCATGATTTTGCCGAAGCCCGCATTCGGCCTGACTTTATGGACTGGGATGAGCGCGAGCACTTTCCCCGCGAGTTGTTCACCGAGATGGGTGAGTACGGCTTTCTCGGCGTCCTGGTGCCCGAGGAATACGGCGGCACCGGCCTCGGTTACGCGGAGTACATTACGATCATTGACGAGATATCCCGCGTTTGCGGCTCCATCGGCCTGAGCGTAGCGGCCCACAACTCGCTTTGCACCAATCATATCCTGATGTTCGGCGACGAGGCGCAGAAGCGGAAGTACCTGCCCAAATTGGCGACCGGCGAGCACATCGGAGCCTGGGGCCTGACCGAGCCCAACACCGGCTCCGACGCCGGACGGATGCGGACGGTCGCCGAAAAGCAGCCTGACGGCAGCTGGATCCTGAACGGCGCGAAGAACTTCATCACCCACGGTATCAGCGGCGAAGTGGCCGTCGTCATCGTTCGTACCGGTGAGTTGCTGGACAGCCACGGCATGACGGCCTTCATCGTAGAGCGCACCGACAAGGGCTTCCGCGGTGGCAAGAAGGAAAGCAAACTAGGCATGCGCGCCAGCGAAACGGCCGAGCTCATCTTCGAGGACTGTCACCTCCCGGCCGATCGCGTTCTGGGCAAGGTGGGCGAGGGCTTCATCCAGTCCATGAAAATTCTCGACGGCGGCCGCATCAGCATCGCCGCCCTCAGCATAGGCATCGCGCGGGGTGCCTTCAACGCCGCGCTGGCTTACAGTAAAGAACGCGAACAATTCGGCAAGGCCATCAGCAAGTTCCAGGCGATCTCTTTCAAATTGGCGGACATGGCCACCGAGCTCGAAGCCGCCGAACTCCTCGTCCGCGAGGCCGGTCGCCTCAAGGATGCTCACCTGCCCGTCACCAAAGTATCCGCCATGGCTAAGCTTTACGCCAGTGAGGTAGCCGTCCGCTGCGCCAATGAAGGCGTGCAGATCTTCGGTGGCTACGGCTTCACGAAAGAATTTCCGGCCGAAAAATTCTACCGCGACTGCAAACTACTCACCATCGGTGAGGGCACCTCGGAGATCCAGAAATTGGTCATCAGCCGCGCGCTTTTGAAGTAATTCCCATCCCCGGAGGTGTTTTCCGGCCCGGCCCGGCGGATCGGAAACTCCTCCGGGTCATACAGTGACAACTGTTTGTAGTTTAAACACGGACCCGCATCCGTTAGCCCACCATTTTAGCTCTCACTATCAGACTTTCAAACTACCTGCGTATCTTGCCGCCGTATGTCAGGTTACCCTTATCTAGCGGTCGTAAAAGTATTACGAACTCCCAATCTTTTGGTAGTGGCGCTGACGCAGTTGTTGGTCTTTTACCGCATTTTGCTTCCGGCTTTCGCCGCCGAGGGCATTGCGTCTACCTTGACGGACTGGAAACTGGTGGAACTCATCAGCGTCACCCTGCTCATCACGGCCTCCGGGTACCTCATTAACGACATTCAGGACGTCAAAACAGACAGCATCAACCGACCGGGCACCAACCCCATTGCCCAACTCGGCGAGAATACGGTCATGTGGTATTACGCCATCTGCGTCTTCGTCGGCTTCATGATTAGTCAAATTCTCGCCTACCGGCTGGGCGAACGGGACCTGCTGCTGATTTACCCCTTAGCGGTGGGCATGCTTTCCATCTACAGCACCGGCATGAAGCGCGTTCCCGTTCTCGGTAACGTGCTCGTCGCGCTCTACTGCGCCGGCGTACCGGGCATCATCCTTTTGGCCGAGCGCAGTGGCGTGCGCGCGCTCATAGCCGCTAACCCTGACGCCGGAGCCAATGCCCTGCGGGTCTGTCTGCTGTTTATGATCTTCGCCTTCGTCGCCACCCTCCTGCGCGAACTGGTCAAAGACCTGGAGGACTTACGCGGCGACCGTGAAGTGGGCCGCCGCACCATTCCCGTAATGTGGGGCGCGTCACGCAGCCGCTTGTTCGGCATCGTTCTCGGGCTGATGGTATTTTTCGCCATCCTCTCCCCTATCTTCTTCGGTTGGCCCGCCTTCATGGCACCACCGATGCTGGGCTGCATCATCGTTTTGTTGATCGGCTTGCTCTACATCCTCTTTCAGCTCTACCGTGCCGAGACGGTACCCGATTATCACCGGCTGAGCTCCCAGTTAAAGTTGTTCTTACTGGGTGGCCTGGGGCTACTCGCTTTTTTCTAGGAGGGGCGGGGTGCGCGGGTGCAAGGGAATGGGGAAGAAGGCGGTATCGAAACCCCAAGCTGCTTTTCGATAACGGCCGTACTTGTTTTATCCCGGCTAAGTCGAAACAACGGCAACTCCTTTATCCTGTATCCTGCGTAACTTGCGTCTTTAATCTTCCGCAGCTATCCAGACCTCTTCCCCCAACACCCGCTCCCGCACGACCCGCCGCCTGCTCCGCTGGCTGCTGGGGCTGACCTCGGTGGTCATTATCAGTTTGCTGTACCCCAATAACCTGAAGTTCCCCTTCGAGTTTGAACGGGGGCAGACCTGGCGGTACGCGGACCTGGATGCCCCTTACGATATTCCCGTCCTGAAAGCGGAGGAGCTACTAGAGGCGGAGCTCGACCAGGTGAACGACAACGCAACGCCGGTATATCGCCTCGACCAGGGGGTGGCCCGCGATGCGCGCGCGCGCTTCCTCAATGAGTTCCAGGAACGGCTGGATTCCGCCCGCGTCCGGCGGGAATACCCGGACCTGCTGCGACAGCCCGAACGCCACCGCCGTTACGGTCTGCGGGTACTCGACAAGCTTTATGACCAGGGCATCGTCCGCGCCCGCACCGAAGAGCAGAGCAGGGGAATGTCCGCTCTGATCACCGTTATCAACGGCAACGAGCAGCGTAAGCGCAATCTCGATCAACTTCGCATTCCGGCGGACGCCACGACCTGGCTGCGCGACAGCCTTTTTTACACCGACCTTAAAGCACCGGAGTTTCTGCTCGACATACTGGACGACAAATTCACTTATAACCTCTTCTACAGCGACTCCCTGACCCAGAAATTACGGGAAGATGCCGTCAACGGCATCAGCCCCTACAATGGTTTGATCAAGCGTGGCGAAGGCATCATCCGCCGGGGTGAGACCGTGACGGGTGACGTCTCCCAACAACTGATCAGCTACCGCCGCTTATACAACGAGAGCCTCAGCACCCAGTCCACCTTTTGGAGTGTCTTCGGTGGCTACGCCGTCCAGATCGGCCTCGTTATCCTGCTGCTATTCCTGTACGTCCGTTCCTTCTTTCCTTTCATCTACAGCCGGATCAAGAACCTCCTCTTCATCATGATGTGGCTGGTACTTTACGCCCTGATCGTACGTACGGTGGAGCTGAGCCCGGACCTGAACACCTACGTCGTTCCTTTTTGCATCGTACCCATCGTCATCCGGATCTTCTTTACCGAGAGGCTCGCCTTTTTCATACATGTCGCCGTGGTACTGATCGCCAGTTTCCTGACTACTTTGGGCTACCACTTTACCTTTCTTAGCCTTATGGCCGGAGTTGTCGTGATCGTCATGGACATCGACACCCGGGATTACGGCCGCTTCCTGGCCAGTCTGCTGTGGCTGTTCGGGTTCTACTTCGTAGGCTTCCTCGGGCTTGAGTTGATGCGCGGGGGCACCTGGAGTACGGTGAACTACCCGGTCATCGGATGGCTGGCGGGTAACGTTTTTCTCTGTCTGCTGTCTTATCCCCTCATTCCACTATTCGAGCGGTTGTTCGGTTTCATCTCTCCCATTACCCTCGGCGAGCTGGCGGACATGAACCGGCCGCTGCTTGAAAAACTCGCCCGCCAGGCCGCGGGCACCTGGCAGCACTCGCTTAACGTCGCCAACATGGCGGAGCAGGCCGCCCGCGCCATCGGGGCGGACGCCCTTCTGGTGAAGACCGCCGCGTTCTATCACGACATCGGTAAGGTCGCTAACCCTACCTTCTTCATCGAAAATCAGAACGGCCCCAATCCGCACGAGAAACTGAGCCCGAAGGAAAGCGCGGCCATCATCATCGGCCACGTCACCGAGGGCGTCAAACTGGCCCGTCAGGCGGGATTGCCGGAAGTCATTATCGACTTCATCCGCACCCATCACGGTACCACCCGCGTTGAATTCTTCTACCGTCAGTACATCCGCGACCACCCCAAACGGGAGAGCGAAGAGGCCGCCTTCCGCTACCCCGGCCCCCGCCCCGTCACCAAAGAGCAAACCCTGCTCATGATTGCCGACAGCACCGAAGCCGCCTGCAAAAGCCTCAAAAACCCTAGCGAAGAGGAACTTTACACCCTGATTGACACCGTCATTCGCGGCAAACTTACCTCCGGCCAGCTCGAAGACAGTCGCCTGACCTTCCAGGAATTAGAAACCTCCCGCCGCGTCTTCCGGAGTATTCTGAAAAGCGTACATCACGTTCGGATCGCTTACCCGAAAACGAAGGAGGAAGAGTAAAGAACAGGGGTTAACCTGAAATTATCAGCAACACGGGTAAGGGGTTTCGCTCTACGCATACTCACATCTTCACTATTGAGTATCCTTCCGAAGCACATCATTCTAACTCAAAAAAAGGCCTCCCCCGGAATTTTCACGGTCGGGGGAGGCGATAAGATTTAAACACTTGAACACAAATAGGGCGATTGCCCTTACGTCTTGATTTATTGCTTGACGATACGACCGCTGACGAGGCCGTTGACGGTTTCAATGTTGAACAGGTAAATGCCGGCGGGCCAGGCTTTGACGTCTACGCTGAGCCATTGTTCACCGGCCGCGAGGCGGGTGATGTCGGAACGCAGCTTACGACCGTTCAGATCCGTAACGTTCAACACAACGTCTTGTTCGCTGCCGAGGTAGACGCCAAGACGAGTGACCGTACGGGCGGGGTTAGGCAAAACACCCAACAGCCGGGACAGTTCACCAGCGTCGGGGAGAACATCCACGATGTCGCTGACTGGCTGGTCGGTAGTTGTTTCGCTTGTTTTCCACGTAAGGAATAGCGGATGATCATTGAGATCGGCGGCGTAAATTTCATCCGTGAAATTTCGCTCGGCGGCCAAGGTAATTAAATCCCGCAAATTTCCGTCAGCCGTAGCGCGGAAGCTCATTGTTAACAGGTTTTCTTCCCGGAGTTGCTCGCTCCAACTGAGCCAGACGTAATCCCGGCCCGTGCGGAAGTTACTTTCCGAATCGAGCTCCCGACTCTCTTTACCGAGGTAAGCCAGCGCGCCGGCATTCCATTGCAGGGCCAACTGGCCACCGGCGTAATCGTCTACGTTTTCAAGGCGAAGCGTAACGTCTACCCGCTGACCCGCCTTAAAGGTCTGGTCTTCAAGCTCCAGGGCAACCGGGCGGTTGCTACGCCGTCCACTTTCCTCGGCACCCGCGTCCGCGCCCAACGAATCGTTCAGGTCTCCGATGCGCAGGCCGATGAAGTCGTGATCGAACCCGCATTCCTCCAACCTGCCGAGCACGATCCGTTCGGTGGGGTTTCCCTCTCCGTTCCAGGCGGCGTCAACGAAGCGCCAGGAAGACCCCGTTGGATAAAATTCGCGCCGTCCTAAAATGAGGGCCTGCAGACTGATCATATCACCCAGGTTGACCACCCCGTCGCGGTTGACGTCTGCCGCAAGGGCCAGAAACGGATTACTGAAACGCTCGATGCCCAGCAGGTGACGTTTAAGGATGAGCAGGTCGATCGTGCTCAAGCCCGCGCGCGGGTCGATTTCCTTGTCAGCCGTCAGCACGTAATTGTTACCTACCGTACCACCAATCTGGAAACCACCGTAGGTATTGGTGACCGTGTGGTCCGTACCGGCACTCACCGTAACATCGTTCAGCGGTGCACCGCCCAGCGTGCTGACGTTACCGTTGATCGTAATGTTGTCTTCCACCCGGCAACTGTTACAGGCCAGGTTCGGATCCTGAACGCGTACCAGAACCACGCAGCTACGCCAGTTCGAACCGCCGACGCTACCGTCGGGCTGAACGATGAAGGGATTGAAGGCTTCATCCCAAACGTAGAGTTCCAGCAATACCTCGTAGCGATCTTCACAGTCAAGGAAAATACTGGATTGATCCCGATCGTAGCGCTCCCCTACCCGATTAACGGAGAAAGTCAGGTCTCCGCTACAGTCCAGGAAATTACACCGGGCCAGGTCCGCGGCCTCCACCAGGGCGGCCGCTTCTTCGATCACGCCGTCGTTGTCGATGTCGCCTTCTTCCACTAATGCCTCCAGATTATAAATACGGTCGCTCCGGCAGTAAAGTACGGGTACGTAGCAATCGTTGACGCGGAAGGCCCGCTCGGTAGTAGAAGTATTACCGCAATCATCCGTCACGTTGAACACGAAGCGGTGATCACCTATCGGCAAGTCAATTTTGAAAACATAGTTTGGAAAACTCCCGCTGATCTCCCCTACTTCATTACTGGAGGCTTCCACGATACCGTTGTTGTTGTAATCTATACCGACTACAATCAGGCTTTCGTCGATCTGGCAAGCGTCGTCGATCAGGATACCGACCGCCACGGGCACGCGGCACAGGCCGGTGTCTACGCAGATCGTGTCCAGCATGGTCAGCGTGACCTCCGGTGCTGTGGTATCGAACACCTTGAATCGCTGACTGTACACGTAACGCCCGCCGGGAATATCGCCCAGAGAGCGGATGTAACCGACCGGATTATTGCTGCAAATACTGTTCGCGACGGGCTCGTCATTGTTGCTCAGGCTGTCGGTGTCAATGTAGATACCGTCTTCCGTACGCACCAGCCATACGTTGGCGTCTCCTTCCGAACCGCTGCAGTTCTCGTCGCGGCCGATGCGAATGGACTCCGATTCACCGTCCCACTCACACCAGTTGGTCACAACGAAATTGCGCTGTACGTAGCGGCATTCGGTGCCTTCGGTCGGCAGCAGCACATCAAGCATCCGTACCGTGATCGAGTCACAGCCCGCGCCGGAAATCAGCAGCGTATCGGTAAAGTCGGTGCAATCCGTTTCCGTATCCATCGGGAAACGAACGGCGTAGCTCAGGGTGGGGGTGATAAAGATGTCCTGAATAAACAGGCCGGTACTGAGGTTACCGTGAACATCTTCAGCCTGGAAGCGGCGACGAATGCGCTCCGGCGTACAGTTACTACCGGTAACGATCGCCGGTAACTCCCGCGCGCTTGCGGAGCAATTGTCGATCACCTCCGGCATGCCGAAGCGAAGTCGTAATTGCATCGTATCGTAAACGTTGAAGTTATCCGGCAGGGAATCGCAAGTGATTTCAACCGATTCCAGACCGGTACATATCGGGGCGGTGTTGTCCTTCACCGTCAGGTAAGAGGTACAGAAATTGCTGTTACCGTACACGTCGACGGCGCGTAGTTGTATTTCATGAACGAAGCCCACGTCTTCACAGTCGAAGAGAAGAAAGTTTTCGTTCCAGACTCCCCAACCGCTGCTGTCAGCCAGGAAACGGCGAAAGTGCAGCGTATCGATACCGCAGTTATCGTAAGTAAACTGGTCCACTACCCGGATCGGTACCCGGATGTCACCGCTTCCGGAAAGAGAAACATTCGTGTTCAGTTTACAAATCATAACCGGCTCGGAGACATCCGCAACGCGAATGCGGCAGTAGCGATCTTCGATGGTCAACTCGCCGTGAACGCCGATGTAGCGTAGGAAGTAATCGCCCGGCGGTACGTTCGTGATAATTCGGTCGTCTTCCCCCCGTAGGGTACGGAATAACGTAGAATCACCGTTGGCTTCCAACCTCAGCACCTCGGTGATGAAGGTCCAGTTGGCCAGGTCACAGATATTATTCAGTACGGGTTCCGGCACCTCTATATCCGCCGTGCAGTTGTCTTGACCGACCGGCCAAAGCATAATATCTTCCTCCACGATCGGGCAAAAATGATTGTTTTCCGGACAACTGAAGAACGGCAGGCCGTTATCTTCCAACTTGATGTACTGTTCGTAGCGGTGCAGGGTTTCCTGACAAAGATCCTGAATTATCCACATCCGCTGAATAGTGATACCGCCGTCGGGGCGGGTAACCATAGCGTCTTCGTAGCTGGTAAACAAGTCTTCAAAACGGCCCGGCGTCAACGGAATCGCCACGCCGTTCACGTATACAAAAGGGTAACCGGTAAAGACCGGCGCGGGGTTACCGGCGGCATCGCGCGGGAAGGTGTCCTGACAACCGAAGCGCAGTTGGCTCTCGGGCCAGGTCACATCGTTGAGCCCAAGGGCACTCAGCGAGATCGTCTGGGTACAGACGTCGGTTAGTACGGTATCACCAACGGTGATGCTGAACGTACGCGTGATTTGGGCGAGGTCGCAGGTGCTGGTGGTTTCATCTTCAAAATCGAAAGTAAACTGACCACACAGGGAGTCTACGGACGGAATGCCGGTTTGGGACGCTAGGTCTACGTTGCCTGATACGTTGGTCAGTTCCGTTGTCAACAGAGGAAAAGTCACCGTTGTGTTGCGTGCTTCCGTCTCCACCTCGACGCCGGTTTGAGTACGAACCTCGAGGTCTTCCCCGTTACCGGAAACAATCAGCCAACGGTAAGCACCGGTTTGGCTACCCGGTTCACTGCTGGTGATCAGGGAATACACCTGGTCTTGGCGCAGAGCGACGGAGAAGCGTTGGTTAAGTACCAGATCAACGGGGATGAGGCTGTCCGGTAATACAGGTAGCGAGCGGGCGTTGGTAGGAAGAGCCGTTACCGGGCCATCGTTCGTCAGTTGACAACAATCCAGCGTTTCTTCTCCCATCTGGTTAAATACGGCACCGAGCAGATCGGTGTCCGGGCCGGCGTAGAGATAGAAGCTGAAGAGGCGCAGGCCTGTAAATGCTTCCGCTGTCCGTTCCAGGGTGAAGCGTTCGAAGTAGCGTCGTTGCCCCTCGATGGTTTCGTTCTCGATCCAGCACACCTCTTCGGCCGCGGGCAAGAAGTCGCTATTGGCGGTCAATTCACCATCGAACTGCTGCAGGCGCACCGTTCGGCCGATGTCGTCAGTGTCGTCCGGACATGAAATTTCCAGGGCTGGCGCGGCAAGGCTGACGGAAGCGGTACAGTCAGGGTTACCTTCTTCGGTGATCGTAATGGATACATCACCCGTTCCCGGTATGATGTCGCCCACGCGAACGAAGGTGCCGTAATCACCACGCACCCCATTCGGTAATATCCAGCCGCGGGATTGCGGATCGCGGTTCGTGACCATAATTTCAATGGCGTACTCGTCGTCTTCGGGGTTACTTGTTCCGCCGTCTACGCAAGTGATGCGTGCTTCGGTGATTTCCAGGCCACAAGCGGGGTCACAGCCGGCGGGCGGCTCCTCCAGCGTAAAGGTCTGCTCGCATCCGTTTTGACTCATGTCAGCGATCGTAAAGGTGACATCAGTGCTGTTCATCGAGAACGGGCCGACGGTTACCGTCTGGTCGTAGAAGTAGGTACCCATACCGTTCAGTGTGAAGGCGGGTGTCCGCGCGTTGATCGCATCTACCGACAAGTCGAAAGTGTAGGTGTCGTCAGTACGGTCGAACGGCGTTCCGTTGTCGTTACATAAGGCATTGGTCACCTTGGGTGTCAGGATGCACTCGTCAGAACAAGACATCGGTGGCTGCACGACGGTGGAGAAAGAACACTCATCGTTATCGTTATCCGAAAATCTCAGCGTGACCGGGCCGTCGGCAATCGGCCAGGGGCCGAGGGTAATCTCCGTATCGTACGGGCCGGAGTCTCCGAGGTTGGTGGTCCAACCATCGCCGACGAAACGTCCGCGTACAATCAGATCGAAAGTAAATTCATCGTCATCCGGGTTAGTGAGTGTACCCAGGTCAATACAATTAGTTCCTAGTATGATAGCGGAAGTGATGGCACAGCCCGTACTGCAAGGCGAGGGTGCCATTACGGATACTGTTTCCCGGCAACAACCGTAGGTATCATCCACGACGGTGAGTTCAAAGTCGCCCGCACTGATGTCGAATGGACCGAGAACGATCTCCTCTCCATAGGTATAGCTAACGCCGTTAATGCTGTAAGTCGCGCTGTTATCGCCGTCCACGATCAGGCCGACGGTAAAGGTATCGTCGTCATTACTCAGTTCCGTGCCGTTATCGTCACAGACAACCATCGGCGTATTTACGTTAAGCGAGCAACTGACGTCCATCAGCTTATATTCGGCATTACTGGTACACCCGAATTGATCGGTGATTTCGGCCGTGTAGGTACCGGACTCCGTAAGAACGACGTCTAACTGATCATTGAGCGCGGGCAGCGGACCGCTCGGACCCGCCCAACGGATCCCGCCTATTTCATTGGTGGACTGGTACGTCAACTGAACGTCTACGCCTTCGCCGGGGCAGTGTATCCCGGGGCCTTCGATGGCCGTATTTTCCAGCGGCACGTCAAAGGAAACCACCGTCCGGCTGGAGGCGAACCACCAGGTATTTAGCGTGTTGCGGTCACCGTAGCCGGTAGTGTTCGCGTTCTCGACCATACAATCGTCAGCGGCGAAAGCTTCGAAGTTCGTCCAGGTACGGCAGGCTTCCGTCCGGCAATTACAGCCGGAAAGCACCTGCTTGGGTGCGCCATTCCCCGGGTCATCAGGGATGTTGATGTCATCATAATGTAGCGGCGTCGGTTCGGCGGAAGCACAGATGGGGCGGACGGGCGTCACGCAAAATCCGTTGCGCATCAACTCACCATCGTAGAGTGCCCAATGCTGTACCCCTTGACTGTACTCAATGACAATGTCAATGGTGGTACCTTCCAGCGGGCGGGTGCCGTCGGGCAGCAAGCCGTCCCAGGGTACGCAGGCGGACAAATCATCACCGGTACTAAAGCTGAAGGCGAGCAAACGATCCGTTCCTTGCTCGAACTCACCGTCGCCGTTGAAGTCGAGGATAATCTGTACCTGACCAGGACGAGTAACGGTAACCGGGATACAAAAGGTTTCATTTTCCTGGCAGTTGAGAAATCCGGTAGTAAACACCGCGCCGCAATTACCGTCGGGGAACAACAGCGGGTCCGGCTCTTCAAGGAAGATCAAGTGCTCGGCGACGTTAGCCGTCAGGTTTTGCTCCGCTACTGACTGTCGGTCAAGTAACAGGTCACCTGATTCGCCCGGCCCCGTCCGGTTAAAGGCGAGGTTGAAAGACAACGGCTGAAAGCCTGAGTCGGTAAAGTCGATCTTGGTCACAAACCCATCCGAGGTGTATGAATAGAATTCCGTGCTAAGTTCCGCGCCAAACGCGCATTCTGGCAGCATCGGCTCGAGTTCGGGCACGCGGAATGCCCAATTCCGGGAGTAAACACGACCGTGCTGAGCAACGCCTTGCTTGGCCACCGTGATGTCCCACAAACCGATGTACCGCGGGCGGGACAGGTTTACTTGGTCAAACTCGATAAAATACTCGCCGGCGGCCGGGGCGACAAACGTGGATTCATCGTCTACCGGATAGCCGCCCGCCGTTAAAGTCGCGGGGCCGATCTCGGCTTGTTCGTACGTAGTTAGATTTTCCCGGTCGGCATTGACGCGGATGGGACCAAAGACAACGCTGCCGTCAGCCGCGCTGCGAATCCGGTAGTTATACTGTCCGAAAGATTCCGGCGTGCCGGCACTACGGTACAACCGTGACATACCAAAGTAAACGACCTCTCCGGCCTCGGCGATACGAAAGTTTAAGCGGCTGGATTCCGGTCCGTTATAACTGGCGAAGTTTCCGAAATTCGGATTACCGACGTAAAGCAAAACGGGATCTCCGTTACTTGTCCTTAAATCAGGGGTGCCTTCTCCGGCCGCGGTTAGCGACAAGGTGAAAATTAGCACCAACACGGCAATATGGCGTAGGTAGGAGATGACTCCTGATTGTAATAATTTCATGTCAACGTTGTTCAAGTGGCGTTGTGACGCGGAAAGATTAATTAAGATACTACTATCCACCACCTTTTCGAGGCGACGAAAGAATATGGAATCCGTGATATAGTAGAAGATTGTGTTGCTCAAGGAATGACCACATAGTGGACAGCATAAATAGTAACTCAACTCAAAGCTAAAAGCAGCGGTCAATCAAGGAAGCTTGATCGCACCAACTCATTATCTAACACGAAGTTAACGTTTTTATTCCTAATATAAAAAGGGAGAATGACGCATTCGCCATTCTCCCATTTTCAACTAGTAGAAATAGATGATCTACCCGATTAAAGCGTCGTTTTGATCATCGTTCTTGTCAGTCGCTCACCTTTAAAAGTGACCGTGTACACCAGGCTTCCGGCCGGCAGTTTATTACCATTCAGCTTCATGCTGTGCTTACCAGCGGTGAAGTCACCGCTGATGTTTTCCAGTACGCGACCACTCAGGTCGTACACATTCAGACGTACCTCACCCGCCTCCGGAATGGAGAAGGATACGGTCGTCTCATCAACGAACGGGTTGGGGAAGTTTTGCGAAAGCTTCATGCCCGCGTCAAACATATCCCCCGGCGTTGCGATGGTGGGTGCACCCGTATTCGGCGTCGCTTCCGTAAAGGTCAGGATGAGGCCCATCATATTGTCATCAACGCTTGCGTAAGCTTCGGTGACCGTTGGGTTATCAACCAGGCTGAGTTCCTCACTCAGCACGGCGGTACGGGTACCGCGCAGGCGCAGCGTGAAGAGTACAGCCTCGCCGTCGATCTGCTCGACGTCTTGCGTCCAGCTGGCCGAAACCAGCCCGCGATCAGTACGCATCAAACCAAGGTGTTGTTCGGACAGCAATCCGGGTACAACCTCCTCAATCTTAACGGCGTCAGTCATGCCCAGCGTGAACTGCAGGCCGGCCAGTTGCTCCAGTTGCCCGGCGCGAACCGGGAGGTCGAAGAGCTGACCGCCGCGGAGGCGGCGCTCTTCGATTTCCAGCGGATGCGTTTCATTGCTACTGCGACCCTGTGTGCCATTGATCAGCAAACCATCTTCGTTCTCGATTCGAACCGAGTTGTTGAGGTCGCCCATCTTGACACCAATGAAGTCGTTGCTCGAGCGGCAGGAGGCGATCTCCGTTAGCTTGATGCTCTCCGGCGCGTCCATCATACGTTCCAGGGTCATCTCCATCTCGTTGGCGTAGTCGACCGGCACGAAGCGCCAGGTCGGCATGTCGCCGGGCAAGTTGGTGATGTTACCCAGAATGATGTTGCGCAGAATCAGGCGGTCGATGATCGTGATCGTTCCGCTACCGTTAAGGTCAGCGGCCATGAAGACCATCGGGTCGGTAATCGGCTGGATGCCGAGCAGGTGACGCTGGATGATCAGTTCGTCGATCGTGGTTACACCGTTGGAGAGGTCATCCTCTTTGAATGGTGTCACCGTGAACGAACCGGATTCCAGGCCTTCAAAGGCATACTTACCGTCGTTGTTGCTCACTACAAAGTCCGTGGAAGAACCTTCGAGATCAACTTCGACACCCGGCAGTATCACGTCGAACGCGGTGGAGAAGCCACCGGCGATGGTCAGTGAACCGTCAGCGTTACAATCGTTGCACAACTCGTCGGGGTCCTGTACAAATACCTCTACCGTACATACTTTCCAGTTCGGGCCACCGGTCGTTCCATCCGGCTGGACGGAGAACGGATTGTCGGCACGATCCCACATGTAGACTTCGAGTTCTACCGTGTAGCGGTCGTCACAAGTCAGCGTCAATTGCGTGCTGTCGGGGTGCGGCGCGTCACCGATGCGGTTGACGGAGAAGCGCAGCGGTCCGCTACAGTCTTCTACATTACAGCTGGCGAGGCGACCGGCGTCAATCACGGCTCCGGTAGTGATCAGTTCTCCATCTTCACCGGCAATCGGGTTGTCCAGCGTTTCAAGGTTCGCGATCAGGCCGTTGTAGCAGATCGGATCCGGGATGGAACAGTCTACCACTTCAAATGGAATGGCCGCGGAGACGGAGTTATTACAGCCGTCAACGTAGCGCAGCATCAGCATGTGGTCACCCAGCGGGATGGAAGCTTTGATGAAGTAGTTCGGGAATTCACCCTGAACCGCTAACTCGGTTTCCAGTACCTGATCGGGGTTGCCATCACGGCCCTCATCGATAAGTACCAGCCAGTTGGAACCAGCGGCGGTACACTCTCCGGAGATGGTGATCGGAATCTCAACGATCGCTTCACAGTCGCTCTCTTCCGTAGCACAGAAGGTTTCCATCGCTTCGTAATTAAGCACGGGGCGGGTCTCGTCGAAGATCGCAATTCGCTGCGTGTAAGTCCAGCCACCCGTGTTCGCAATGGAACGGAGGTAACCGGTCGGGTTAGTTTCACCGTCACACTCCGTGCCGCGGGTACCCATGGCCGGGATGAAGTTGGTGAAGCTCGTATCCGTATCCACATAGGTGGAGTCCCCGCTGACAATAGCGTAGTAGACGGATTCGCCTTGCTCGCCGTCACAGTCCTCATCACGAGTGATGACAACCAGAGAGTCAGTCAGTGGGTCAAACATACAGTTGTTGATGACCGTGTAATGACGCTCGATCACGAGGCAAGCCTCGCTCTCGTTAGCGTTGGCTTCAACAATGGAATCGTTGAAAGTAACGCTGATGTCAGCACAGCTCAAGCCGATCACATCGAAGCCTTGCGCGGCGTCCAGACAGTCCGTGAGGGTGTCTTTCGGAATCACAAGGGTGAAGCCCATGTCAGCCGTCAGCGTAATCGTCTGGACGAATTCCTGAGCACTTACATTACCCAGGGCATCTACCGCAAGCCAGCGACGCTGGATCGTTCCGGCACCCATGCAATCGTCAACGTTGACGATCGGCGTAAGCTCAATGGATTCCGCGGCACAGTTGTCAATCACGATCGGACGACCGAAGATAGCCTGGAGGCTAAGGGTATCCGTCGGATCAAGATCAGCCGGTACGTCGGTACAGTTCAGGAAGAGATTTTCCAAACCGGTACAGTACGGCAGTGTGTTGTCCACGATGGAAGCCTCCGTCGTACAGACGTTGGCCAGGCCACCCTGGTCGACAACGCGGAGTTGCAAGACAACAATACTGCCGGCATCCTCACATTCAACGGTAGCGTATGGTCCCCATGTGCTCCAGGTCGGAATGTCGAGGCTATCACCGGTTACCGGATCAACGAGGATCTGACGGCGGATCAGGACACTGTCCAGTTCGCCACAGTTGTCGTAGCTGCCCAGGTCGATCATCTGGCTGTAGATGCGGGCCTGGCCGTAGCCGCCTACACTTACATTGATGTCGCTGATACAGATGGCGGCCGGCTCCTGAGCGTCGGCGACGCGGAAGATGCAGTCCGTCACGGTGACGTTGCCGCATTCATCCGTTACAACGTAGCGGTAAACGTAATCACCGGTTACGAGCGACAGCTCGCGGCCGTCGTTATCACCGAATGTGGCAATGGTATCACCCAAGCCTCGCTCGTCAACCACGTAGGTAACGAGGTCCCAGTTCTCGGAACACTCACTAGTGATTTCAGGACGCGGTGCTACGATGTTAGCTACGCAGTCGAATGGATCGGTGTTGAAGAGCATGATGTCTCCCTCAACGATCGGACAGTAGTGGTTACTGGTAGGACAGCTGACGATCGGTCCGGAGCCATTATCCTCACAGCTTTCCGGAGCTTCGATCACGATAGAGATCGCACAACCGGCATCGTCGGCATCCGCAACGGTGTAAGTCACATCACCCGTACCACTGGTAAGCGTGATCATTGCTTGCACACCATACTCACCGGTAATCAGGGGATCGGTTCCTTCCAGAACCCATCCGTTAGCACCAGTATCCGTACCCGTAACCGTGAAGGTCGCGGTGAATTCGTTCGTAGCCGGGTCACAAGCGGACTCGACGACATCGGAAACATTCAGGCGGCAAGGCTCTTCCTCACAGCTTTCCGGAGCTTCGATCACGATGGAGATCGCACAGCCGGCGTCGTCGGCATCCGCAACGATGTAAGTCACGTTACCCGTACCACTCGGCAGGGTGACCGTCACTTCATCGCCGTAGTTACCGGAGATCAGCGGGCTGGTACCTTCCAGTTCCCATCCGTTAGCACCCGTGTCCGTACCCTCGATCGTGAAGGTGGCGGTGAAGGTGTTCGTGGCCGGGTCGCAAGCGGACTCGACAACGTCGGAGGCACGCAGGCGGCAAGGTGCTTCCTCGCAGCTTTCCGGTACTTCAATGGTGATTGGCGTAGAACAGTTCGCATCGTCAGCATCTACTACGTTGTAAGTAAGGTCGCCCGTGCCGCTTGGCAGAGTGATCGTCACTTCCTCGCCGTAGTTACCGGTGATCAGCGGGTTAGTTCCAGCAATTTCCCATCCGTTAGCACCCGCATTCGTGCCCTCGATCGTGAAGGTGGCGGTGAATTCATTCGTAGCCGGGTCGCAAGCGGACTCGACAACGTCGGAAGCACTCAGGTCACAGATCGTATTGCCGCAGGGGTCGAGGTCAATGACGATCGTTGCGTCACAGGCATCGCCGTAGCGGATGTCTGAGAAGGTCAGGGCCACGTCTTCGTCGGAGGCCGGGAAGGTGAAGGTCTGAACGCTGTCAGTGTAAGCTGCCATACGCATTCCTTCGCCCGGTACATCTACCTGGAACATGACACCGTCTCCACGGTGGTGTACTACCACGGTTGCGGTGATCACGTCGTCGTCCTCGGTGAGTGTACCCATGTTATCGCACTCACGATTGAGTAGCTCCAGGGTAAGCTCGCAGTCGACGCAGCCTCCGGTACTTTGAACAAAGATGGATACTTCATCACAAGTAGCATCGTCGGCAATCAGCGTTGCGCTGACGTTGACGTCAACCGGGAAACCGGCGAAGGTCTCAGAGGTGCCGAAGTTGCCGCGGTCGTCAGGGCGTCCAACCGGAACGTTATAACGAATCGTGTACATGCCCGTAGCACCGGTTGCCCGGAGGTCGAAGCTGTACGTATCGTCTTCTTCGTCCATCTCCGTGCCGTTATCGTCACAGTCGGTATCATCAATGATGACCTCCAGGTCACAGACCGGAACAACATCAGAGCAAGGCCCTGGAATATTGATCAGCGTGTCGATGCGACAGTAGAAACTCTCACCGTCTTCGATGCGGAGGTTCGTTGTCAGGCGCTGATTTTCATCCTCGTCAAAGATCGGGTAAGGACCGAAGCGGTAGGTTTGACCGAAGATCAGGCCGTCCATCAGAACGGGGTCAAGACGATCAGTGCCCTCACGCACCAGCCAGGTATCGCTGTTGTTGAAGCCAATACGGTTCGCCGTAGCGGAGAAGTAGTAAACGTCATCAAACGGATCAGATTCCGTACCGTTGTCGTCACACTCGATGTCGAAGACCAAGCCTTCGATCTCACAGTCCGGAGAACATGGGAAGTCGGAAGGTTTCGATACCGGTATGGTAGCGGCACATTCAGCGGCATTGGCACCGAAACTGCTTACGGTAATCTGTACCGTCTGCTGATTTGCGGAGAACGGACCGAAGGTGATGGTACCAAATTGGTTGGCACCCGTGCCACCCGGCGTTGTAGACGTCCAGCGAGAAGCATTGCCTATAGCACTTACTTCAACCGTAGCGAACCATATATCGTCCCGCGGGTCGGATGATGTGCCGTTATTGGAACAGAAGGTGGCTACAGCATCTAGTATAATCTCACAGCCCTCGGAGCAATCCCGTACAGGTACGGGAATGAAGATGTCAAGTGAGGTTTCACAAGCCGTGTCATCATTATCGCGAACGATCACGGTGAGCTCACCGGCATCGTTCAGGTCATTGACGCTGAAGGGTCCGATCTGCGGCGTTTCAAAGCCGTAATCACCGGAGCCGACAACCTCACCATCAGCGTTATAAGCCGTCCAGCCGTTAGCACCAACGGAGTTGTTAGCGGTAACCGTAAGGGTTACGAAGATACCATCGTCACTAGAGTCAGCAACCGTACCGTTGTCATCACAGACTGGTGATGCGGAACTGTTGGCAGTGATAGAGCACTCCTCGGAACAAGACGTCGTCGGTGTGAACGTAGCGGCGGCGGAGCAGCCGGTATTGTCCGCGTCAACGAAGTTGATCGTGCGCGTCGGGATCGGATCCTCGTCGCCCTGGTAGACGGGCAGCGTGAAGGTGAACGCCTCACCGACGGTGCCGGTGATCTGGTTACCATTCTCATCAGCGATGCTGCTGACCCACGTACCGGACGTGTTTTCACCCGTCACCAAGATGGTAACGGTGTAGACATCATCAGATGGGTCGGTGGGCGTACCCGCGTCGTCACAGTCAGGAGCGACGGTTACTTCGGCGGTCAGTTCACAGATCAACTCTAGGATACCCGCATCGAGGCTACCATCAAAGTCACCCGCTTCGATGGTGACCGTAGAAGTCATACCATTCATAGCAGGATCCGCGTCGCTGTCCAGCTCGTCGTTACCGCCCTGGTTTAGGCCAGTGAACTCCAGGTCAGCGGGCAGGACAAACTGTACGCTGTAAGTTCCGGGAACAAGACCCGTAAAGCTGTAGAAGCCATCGGCATTGGTTTCCGTCGTGGCGATGACGTTTCCGTCTTCGTCTTTCAGGTTAACCGTAATTCCTCCGATACCCTCTTCGCCGGGATCCTGAACACCGTCACCGTCTGCATCAATCCATACGAAGTCACCAAGACCGGCACAGCCGGCAGCATCTTCTACAACCATCGCGGTCACGGTAGTCATGCAACCGGTTGATTCATCGGTCACGGTCACCGTGTAGGTGCCGGCGGTCAGGTCAGTTGCCGTTGCGTTGCGCTGAACGGGAGTTGTGTTCCACTCGTAAGTGTAGTTACCGCTGCCATCCGAAGCCACAACCGTGAGCGTACCCGCCTCATCTGCATTGAGACAGATCGTGTCGTTCACCGCGGAAGCAGTAAGCGAGGACGCGGGTTCAAGGATGTAGTTTTCAGAGGCCTCGCATTCGTTGGCGTCCGTCACGGTGACGGAGTAGCTGCCGGCGGTAAGTCCCGTCTGATTCATATCCGTGCTGTTATTGACACCCGGGCCTATCCACTCGTAGGTATAAGGTCCGGTTCCGCCGCTGACCATCAGTTCGATAGCACCGGTACTGTTTTCGTTACAAGCAAGCAGGGTTATCTCCTCATCGATGATGATGGCGGCAGGCTCGGTGACCGTGCCGGTAGCATTGTCATCACAGCCGTTGGCGTCGGTGATCGTCACGCTGTAGTCGCCGGCCGTCAGGTCGGTGATCGTAGCGGTCGTCTCGCCGTTGCTCCATGCGTAGGTGTAAGGCGTAGCTCCACCAGTGGCGGTAGCCGTCAGTTCACCCGTCGCGTCGCCGTTACAGTCGACGGCGTCCGTGGTAGCACTCGCCTCCAGGTTGGATGGCTGGCTTACCGTTCCGGTCGCTTCGTCGGTACAGTCGTTAGCGTCGGTGATCGTAACGCCGTAGTCGCCAGCCGTCAGGCCGGTGATCGTAGCGGTCGTCTCGCCGTTGCTCCACTCGTAAGTGTAAGGTGCGGTGCCGCCCGTGGCGGTAGCCGTCAGTTCACCCGTCGCGTCGCCGTTACAGCCTACTTCGTCGGTATCGACGGAAGCGACCAGTTCTTCAGGCTCGGTGACCGTACCAGTAACAATAACTTCACATTCGTTGACATCGGTGATCGTCACCGTGTATTCGCCAGCAGCTAAGTCAGCTATTCGTGGTGTGGTTTCTCCGTTAGACCACTGGTAGGTGAATGGTGCCGTCCCCCCGGATATGATCTGAGCGGTAAGGCTACCGTTTGCGTCACCGTTGCATTCATTGAATGAGTCAGGCGTGACATCGCTAACAATCACAACAGGTTTTGCTAGTACGGTTACAGACTGCGAAGAATCACCGGATACCGTTAGAATGAAGTTATCATTCCGGTAGATATCAAACATCTCGAAAGCCGTGTTACGCGTATTTTCAGTCAGCGTGCGGGAATATTCATACACCCATTCTTCACCGTCATCTATACGCATATTGCTATTTACGTCAGAGCTACCGGTGATAAATGGCATCAGGTCGAAACCTTCCTGTGTATTACTTTCCAAGGAGAACAATGTATCTGACACCATGATCATTCGGGCGTTAAGACCGAAATTCTGACCAGAGAGGCGTATGGTTACGCGATAGTTAGCTTCTGTTCCTTCGCAGATCTCTTGTGACTCGACCATTTTGTCGATATTAAAGACTGCTCCTAAGTAGTTACTTGGATCTGAGTCTGAAACTGGGTCACCGACGTTAACACCGCCGTTATCTACAGGCTGACCTTCCGCTACACCGATATTTGTGTACTGACCTTCTAAAGCAGTTGCACTGAATTCGAGCGTGCGAGATTCGCCAGCTGGTAAGAAGTCAATAGTACCTATCAAACCTTCAATGTCGTCAGTAACCTGAACGTTGGTGAGATCAAGCGTACCAGTATTGGTTACGACATATTGCCAGTTCACATCGGGCACCGTACCATCCCGTATATCTTCCACACCCCATACGTAGAGTGGTGCGGTTTCCTCGACAAATACATCAGCATCCTGGAACTGCCCGGTAACCGGATCGAACGTTGCCTTTTCGATATCGATAGAAGCCGTTTGGTCGATAAGAATATCAACGTTGTCTTCATCATCGTCGTCAGGGTTACCGTCACCATTTTCGTCAACGGTAGGTCCGTCCTCCGGATTGGAGTCGATGTCGTCATACGGTCCGTCCTCGGAGATTGTAGCGGCGTTGTTCAGCGTAGCACCCTGGAAATCTTCACTTACCGTGAAGTTCAGAGTTACGGTTACGGATTCTCCAACTGGAATGGCCGCAATTACAAGGTTGCCATTGTCATCGCTGGTGACACCAGTCTGTGGCGTAATGCTCTGGAAGACCAAACCGGATTCCGGGGTCTCGCTGACTTCCACGTTCGTTGCGTCGATGTCACCTTCATTCGTCACCGTAATGATGAAGGTAACGTCACTTCCAGGCGCGTAGGGCGCGGGCGCGGGTACAAGGGCTTTCTCGAGCGCAAGGTCGAACAGCGGCAGGTCGCCACAGGTGTCGTCGCTTTCGTCGCTAAAGTCATTGTCACCGTTAGTGTCCAGGTCGGCGCGGTTGTTGAGGCCGGTACCAGGGGTTCCGGTCACACCTTCGTTGCTTGCGTTGGCATCACATGCCGTATAGACGTTGTCGCCACTAGTGGCCAGAACATCGTATAGTTCGAGTGTGACGATGTAAACGAGCGTGAAGGTCTCCGTAGTTCCGGAGGCAATCACATTGCCCGTTGTCAGCGTCGTTGCACCGGTCGTATTGAGTAGACCGCTTTCCTCTCCCGTGAAGGAGCCGAAACTGATCACGACATCATCGTCGAACAATGGCGTATCACGCAGGCTATAAGTGCCTTCGCCTCCACCATCGTTCGTAACGTCGATCGTGTACACCACATCGTAAGAACCATCACCGTTAACCGTAACGGAGACTAACTCTTTGTCAAGTGAAATGTCGGCCGGCGTCGTGACGGCGTCGTCCGCGTCGTCCTCGTCGTCAGGATCTTCGTCGTCCGTGGCGTCGCCATCGTCCTGTGATCCGACGTTGCCGTCACCGTCCGTGTCCGGAGCGTTGCCCGGCGTGGAGTCGGCGTCGTCCTGGTCCTGGGCCGTCACGCTGGCTACGTTGGCGTAGTCACCGCCGGCGAGTACCGTGGCCGTGATGGTCAGCGTGGCGCTGCCGCCGTTGGCTACATCACCTACCGTCCACACGCCCGTGGCCGCGTCGTAGTCGCCCGTGGCGCTTACGAAGGCGTAGCCGGAAGGCAGCTCGTCGGTTACCGCAACACCCGTGGCGTCGCTCGGGCCGTCGTTGGCAACGACAACCGTGAAGGTCACCTCGTCACCCACGTTCGGCGTGGCGTTGTCCACCACCTTCGTCAGGCTGAGGTCAACTACCGCGTTCGGGGTGGTCACCGCGTCGTCCGCGTCGTCCTCGTCGTCGGGGTCTTCGTCGTCCGTGGCGTCGCCATCGTCCTGTGAACCGACGTTGCCGTCACCGTCCGTATCCGGAGCGTTGCCCGGCTCAGAGTCGATGTCGTTTTCGTTGGTAGCTGTTACGCTGGCTACGTTGACGTAGTCACCGCCGGCGAGTACCGTGGCCGTGATGGTCAGCGTGGCGCTGCCGCCGTTGGCTACATCACCTACCGTC